>OLQH01000605.1_pt1 | contig 37055 bp, 37 predicted proteins | sample 1672671 | NCBI WGS metagenome assembly OLQH01 (sample SAMEA3136712, study PRJEB25190) | human gut metagenome
TCTCTGTTTTGTACAAAAAATCATCTGGACCTAAAGTGGGGTCCTAAACAGTTACAAAAAATCATATGAACTGATCATTTTTGTTACGATACCTATGTGTGCTTATTTTATTTTAATGGCAACAGATAGTGTAGTATTTCTTGCAGGTGAGGCATTCATTGATGCAAATGTGCCAATGAAAATTTTAATTCCGACAATTGCAATTTCATCTGTTTCACAGATTATCGGAAGTCAATATTCAGTTTCTATTGGAAAAGAAAGAAATCTAATGATAGCGGTAGTTGTCGGTGCAGTCATGAATGTGATATTTAACACAATATTGATTCCAAAATTTTCTTATAACGGTGCTGCTATAGGAACAATTATCGCAGAGGTAACGCAGTGTACTATTCAGATTCTATTGGCTGAAGAGATGGTAAGATGCGTTTTTTCTATAAAGAAGTTTTGGAAGGTGAGCCTAGGAACGATAGCAGGCATTCTTTCGGTTTTACTTCTTCGTAATTTTGTGAACTTTACTACTGCTTTTACATCGTTGCTTTTTAGCGCGATGGTGTTTTTTATAATCTATTTTGCGGTTCTTTTCGCGGTGCGATATGACTTGTGTAGTGATTTTGTTCTGTTGGTATTGAGAAAAGTGAAATAGACAACAGGATAATACAATTTATCCCTCGAAAAATTGACAAAAGGCAGTTAAATTTTGATATTTTACGGTACTTTCATGAGAGAGTTTTTTGATTTGTCGTAGGAAGCATCCGGAATTTACTGCATAAAAATAATATGAAGTAAAGTGACCCACTTTGTCAAGACAGTTTTTTGCTAAATTTATCGTTAGGTGCTAAACGTATGTTCCTGGATATATCTGGAATATATTATCCCTTTCTTTCCTTGGTTACAAGAAACTTGGGGATAATCAATGTGTCAAGGACTTGCCGCAGCGCGGTGTGTATACATCCTTGATACATTGATTATTCTCAAGTAAAATCATGAGCGGAAAGAACGGCCTTTCCCTTCATGATAAATCTGGCTGGGTGTTTTATACCCCAGACTTTGATGTGGGCGTTCATTGTTATAAAACTCCATATATTCTCGGGTCCCTTTTCGTGCTTCCCGGGGATAACTGTAATCTTTTAGATAAATATCCTCATATTTCAGACTTCGCCAAAATCGTTCTATGAAGATATTGTCATATGCGCGTCCACGGTGATCCATACTGATTTTGGAACCTGCCTCCAGAAAGAGTTCTGTATATTTTGGGCTGGTAAAATGGCTTCCCTGATCACTGTTCATGATTTCAGGCACAGAGCCGTCAAGTGCCTTTGGGCAGGTATCCAGAACAAATTTGATTTCCAGAGTGTCATCTATCTCCCATGCCAGGACATACCGGGAATACCAGTCTATAATGGCAGTGAAATAAAGCCAGCTCTTCTGTATCGGAATATAAGTAATATCAATACTCCAAACATGATCCGGAAAGGCAGCCTGTATCCCATTGAGAAGATAGGGATATACTTTATTGGCAGGGTTCGCTTTACTGGTGTTTTGCCTGGGGTAAACGGCTTGTATCCCCATTTCCTGCATTCTGGAAAGCACTGTTTTTTTATCTACATGAAAACCATAATAACTGTCCAGCCATGCTGTGATACGGCGATATCCAAATTCAGGATGCTTTGTGTAGGTTATATCAATCAGGCGGTTAAGCTTCAGATCCCATTCAGAAGAAGGGCGCGGCTTATAATACAGGGAAGTGCAGTTCAGACTCAACATTTCAGCCTGGGTGGATATTGAAAAAACTGGGTCAGTAAAATCAACCATGGAGATTCTTTCATCTCGATGGAAACTGGAATTCCTGGTTTGACGGCATCATCCTCATGAATAAACCCACACAGTATCCCCTGCAGAGCTATCTGCAGACCATCATTATCCAGGGGGACACCTCCGTCAACAGCACCACGGACTGGCAGACAATGGCGCTGATCTCCGACAGAACCGTAAAATGCACGCAGATTTTTCTGTCCACCCTGCCTATTGTGGCAGCTTATCCTTTTTTACAGAGATATTTTGTAAAAGGAATGGTTATGGGTTCTGTAAAAGGGTAGTAAAGCGAAGCACTCCGGATAGCCGGGCTGCTGCAGTAATGCAGCCGGCATTCGCTGGCTGTCTTCCGGAAAAATGCAAAATCACAGGACGTTATGCTAAAATAGTGTTGGCCCGGCCATAGTTACCGTTGGAAGAAGCAAGTGAAAAACGCTTCCGGCCGGCAGGGCGGCCGGGCAGATTGGGGGAGGCAGATGTACCATTCCAGAACATTTCATAAAATGCTGATTTCCATTACACTGGTATGTCTTTGTTTCTACGGGATCGGACTGTTCAGCAATCAGTACAGCAGGAATGTGCTCTCCCATCAGATCCAGGACACGTTGGATTCCAAGGTCCATTTCTGGGAGGCTGCCTGGTACAGGACGACTATGGCCTGCCCGCGGAAATCTGTTCCTGAATACCAAGGAAGGCCCCGCGATCTGCTGCCACAAGGAAGGGGAGTCCCATCATTTCACCGAAAACATATTTCATTTTGTAAAAAGCCCCCGCGACGGCTGGCAGAAATCCTCTTTCCATAAAAACTGGTATAGCGGCGGCACAGAGCTGCCCGGACAGGACAGCCAGGCCATGACAGATCTGCCTTTTTCCCTGGAGGAGCTTACAGAGCATGTTCCCGAATCCAGGGAAGCCTGCGGCGGATACTGGGACCGTCTTGCAGCGCTCGTGGAAACGCAGGCTTCTGTTAATTAAGGAAGAAATCACACTGCCTGTAATGCAGGTATATATCATGGTACAGTTTAACATCAGACTGCTCACTGGCTGGGCAGTCTGATGTTATTGTGTAAAAAAATGCAGAAAATCATCTCGCTGCGATAATGGATATCTTATCAGAAAATGGATAAAGCGGTTGAATAACGGTTCTATTTATGATATTATTTGGATATCAGGAAGGGGTTGATTGTGATGACGATAGAAGAGATGCAGGAACGTAAGAGGGAGTTGGGGTATTCTTATGAGAAGCTGGCAGAGATTTCAGGCATTCCTTTGGGAACCGTGCAGAAAATTCTGGGCGGTATCACGAAGACTCCGCGTTATGAAACACGAAGAGCCCTGGAAACAGCGCTTGCAGGTAATTTACTCGCGGAAGACGGGAAAGAGGGAGCCTGTGGTATTTATCCCGGCGGCCCTTCGGGAACCTCTGTTGTACAGGAAACCGCCGCGGCCTATGGCGGGAAGAAGCGGGGAGAGTATACGCTGGAAGACTACTATAAGATACCGGAAGAACACAGGGTGGAGCTGATTGACGGCGTTATTTATGATATGGCTTCCCCGACCAGTATACATCAGCTTTGGGGAGGAGAGGTTTACCGTGAACTGGCGAATTATATCCGGCAGAATCAGGGAAGCTGTATTCCTCTGATTTCACCGCTGGATGTACAGCTTGACTGCGATGACCGCACAATGGTGGAACCGGATGTGCTGGTAGTTTGTGATCGGAACAAGCTTAAAAAGGGTATCATTTATGGAGCGCCGGATTTTATCGCAGAGATTCTTTCTCCATCCACCAGGCGCAGGGACATGAGCCTGAAGCTTGCGAAGTATACCGAGGCCGGCGTACGGGAATACTGGCTTGTCGATCCGGATAAGAAAAAGGTTATTGTTTATGATCTGGAACATAATGAACTGCCCTCCATTTATACTTTTGAGGATAAAGTTTCAGTTTGCATTTTTGACGGGAAATGCATCATCGATTTTTCAAAAATTTATGAGAACATCCGATTCCTGTACGAAAGCGAACAATAACAAAGAATGAAAAGAGATATGGACAGCTTCTTGATTTCTTCTTCATAAATAGATAGAATAGAAAAAGCAGGGGAGGGAAGCTGCGATTCCCTCCCCTTGCAAAAACGAATGGGGGACAAGCCATTGAATTATAAGAAAATGAAAAACCTCTTCCTCAGGCAATCCTATCTGGATTCCTGGGAGGATTATGAAAACAGCCTGAGAAAGCCCAGCTTTATTAAATGGGACTATCTGATTCTGACCGCATCCAACGAGGAACAGGCGCGTACATACAGAGAACAGATTGATTACAGGCTGGCACAGGGACTGCTTCCCGCGGGCACCCATTATGCGGTGCTTCCCGATCCGGACGGCAAACGGGTAGGCTCCGGCGGCGCAACCTTTAATGTTCTCAGATATATTGCAGAGCAGGAGCCGTCGGCCGATCCTGCCGGTTTATTCAAGAACCGCCGGATTCTCGTCATCCATTCCGGCGGTGACAGCAAGAGAGTGCCCCAGTACTCTGCCTGCGGGAAGCTGTTTTCTCCGGTTCCAAGGCAGCTGCCCAACGGTTATGCCTCCACGCTGTTTGATGAGTTTGTCATCGGTATGTCCGGCGTGCCCTCCCGGATTCCGGAAGGAATGCTTGTGCTTTCCGGGGATGTGCTTCTTTTGTTTAACCCGCTGCAGATCGATTTCAATTATCACGGCGCCGCCGCAATCTCCATGAAGGAGCATGTGCAGACAGGAAAAGAGCACGGCGTTTTCCTCAATGACGGCAATGATTATGTGGGCCAGTTCCTTCACAAGCAGAGTGAAGAACGCCTTCGTGAGCTGGGCGCCGTCAACAGCCAGGACAACGTGGATCTGGATACCGGGGCAGTCATAATGGACACGGATTTGCTTCAGTCCCTCTATGGCCTGATCAGCACGGACGGAAGGACGGATGAACAGAAATTCTCCGAATTTGTCAACGAAGAGGCAAGAATCAGCTTTTACGGCGATTTCCTATATCCGCTGGCCCGTTCCGCCAACTTGGAACAATATTACAGGGAAGCGGCGGAGGGAGCGATCAATGAGCGGCTCCTTGGCTGCCGTGCCAAAATATGGGAGGCGCTGTCCCCGTTTTCCATGAAGCTCATCTGCCTTTCTCCTGCGGAATTCATCCATTTCGGGACTACAACAGAGCTGCGCAGGCTGGTAACGGCGGATGTGGAGGACTATGAATTCCTGGACTGGAAAAAGCAGGTTTCCACCACAGCGCCGGAAACCTCGGCCTATGCCGCCCACAACAGCTATGTGGGAAAACGCGCCCGCATCGCCTGCGGCGCTTATTTGGAAGACAGCTATGTGCTGGATGAAAGTGTGGTAGGCAAAGGAAGCGTAATTTCCAACGTAAAGCTTCGCAATGTAACGGTTCCTGAGAATGTGGTGCTGCACGGGCTGAAGCTTCTTGACGGCAGGTATGTGGTGCGTATCTACGGCGTGGAGGACAACCCCAAGGGAACGCTGGAAAAAGATGCCTGCTTCCTGGGGACAACACTGTCAGCCTTCCTTTCGGGCAACGGCCTGACACCCGAAGCGCTGTGGAAGGATGGAGAGCATTATCTCTGGTTTGCCGCCCTTTACCCTGCGGCTGATACGATGGAGGAAGCGATCCGTTCTGCTCTTATTGTAAAAAAAATGGCGGAGCATTCCGCTTCCCCGGAAGAGATAGAATCCTGGAAAAATAAGGAGCGCATGAGCCTGTATTCCAGCTTTAACGGAGCGGATGTCCTTGCCATCAGCAAATGGCAGCATGAGCTGGAAAGCCGGATCCTTGCCAGCAAATTCGTATGGGCCATTGAAGCAGGCACCTATTATAAAGAAGCGCTGCAGGTATTCGGAGCCCATGGTATCAGCCAGGATATCTATGAAATGCTGCTGGAGGATGCCGGGAAAGCCGGATTTTCCCTGAAAATCCGTATCTATTACGCTCTGGCACAGTACATGAAGGAAAACCGGATCACCTTCGGCCAGACAGGCTATGATGCCCTGGAAGCCATGTGCTTCGGAACCATCCAGAGGACGATTTATGACAATGCGGCGGCCAAGCTGCCCTCCAGCCAGGATTATCGGATAGCGAAGGATGAGGTGACGGTGGAACTGCCTGTCCGCGTCAACTGGGGCGGCGGCTGGACCGATACCCCTCCTCACTGCAACGAATGCGGCGGTGTTGTGTTGAATGCCGCGCTGAAGCTGAACGGCATTTACCCTATTCAGATCCAGGTAAAGAAGCTTAAGGAACTGCATGTGGAATTTGCAAGCACGGATATCGGCGCCGCAGGCAGCGTGGAAACCGTGGAAGAAATCCAGGACTGCCATAATCCTTACGACTCCTTTGCCCTGCACAAGGCGGCGCTGATTGCCTGCGGCATCATTCCCTTAAGCGGCGGGAACCTTCAGGAAATCTGCAGCCGGCTGGGCGGCGGCATCAGCCTTTCCACCCGGGTTGTTGGAATCCCCCAGGGCTCCGGGCTTGGCACCAGCAGCATCCTTTCCGGCGCCTGCGTGAAGGGACTGTTTGAATTTTTGGGAAGAGAAGCCTCGGAGGAGGAGATTTACGATATCGTCCTGAATATGGAACAGATCATGAGCACCGGCGGCGGCTGGCAGGATCAGGTCGGCGGCCTGACCCCCGGCATTAAATTTATTTCCACCATGCCCGGTATCGATCAGAAAATACGCGTGGAAAAGGTGGAAATCCCGGAAGCCACGAGACAGGAGCTCCAGGAGCGTTTTGTCCTCGTATATACGGGCCAGCGGCGGCTGGCCCGTAACCTGCTCCGTGATGTGGTGGGCGGTTATCTGGGAGGCCGGCCGGAATCCATCGATGCCCTGGAAAAAATGCAGAGCCTTGCTGTTCTCATGAAATTTGCACTGGAACGCGGGAATATGGAGGCTTTTACCGATCTGCTCAATCAGCATTGGGAGCTGTCCAAGCAGCTGGATGCAGGATCAACCAATACCTGCATCGAACAGATTTTCATGGCTTGTGAGGATATGATCGACGCCCGTTTTATCGCGGGAGCCGGCGGCGGCGGATTCCTGCAGATGATCCTGAAAAAAGGGATTACAAAGGAGATGCTGAAAGCCCGCCTGCACGAGATTTTCCAGGAGAGCGGTGTGGATGTCTGGGACAGCACTTTTGTATAAACAGCGAAAAGCCGGTTTTTACAGACAAAAAGTGACATTTCAGGGTATAGCCGTTGAACCTTTCCGTCCGGAATGATAGGATAGAGACAGGATATCAGAAAAGGAAACGGAAAAGGGAAAAAGGGAGGGACGGTTATGTCAGCACTGCAATGTCTGTTACTGATTTTCGCACTTATAATCCTTGTCCCGACAGCAGGTCATTTCCTGCGGAAATGGGATTATGAGCGGCAGATAAGCGGCAAACGGCCGGAGAGAAAGGCAAAGAAAAATATGCGGCTTCCGGAAGAAAAAGGCCCGTCCAATATGGATATGGAAGTGGATGCGGTCACCTATGAAACCCGGATTAAGCAGGACAGAAACTGGAGAAGGTAAGAACGGACGGCTATTTTAAAGCAAAAGCGGCATTCACTTGTTCCCACTTAAGGGAAAAAGGAACGCCGCTTTTTTTGCCGCCTTTCAGGACAGAATCGACTGCATCCTGGAAAAAATGCGCGTTCTTGGCATCTGAAATGCCTATCTGATGCTCCTGGCCATTTCCAGCATTCTCGGATATGCATAAGAAAAGAAATCCTGGTAGCTTGCGCAGTAGCTGTTAAGCCCCGGCGTCCTTCCGTCGGGCAGAAGCGCGCGGTCGCGTCTGCAGCCGTTACGGCAGAGCGGATACCAGCGGCAGTCCCGGCATTGGTCCGGCACATGGCGGGAGAGGCTGACAAAGTCCAGTTCCTCCCGCTTTTCATTCATCTCTTCAAAGGATGCGGTGCGGATATTCCCCAGCTTCCATTCATCCAGCACATAAAAATCGCAGGGATAAACGCTGCCATCCGCCTCCACCACCCACTGCTCGGAACAGATTCCCATCATATTGCAGGATTCCGGCGGATAATTATGCAGCATCCCGATCCAGTTTTCAAAGGTACGGTTATAGACCGGATGGCCTTCCTTCCAGTCCTGATACCAGTAATCAAAAAGATCCTTCAGGAACTTCCCATAGCGATCCGGTGTCAGGGAATAGGAGAGGCTTCCTTTATTCTCCTCAAAGGGATCAATGCAGGGAATGTACTGCTGATAGGTAAATCCCTGGCTTTCAAAGAACTGATAGGTGCGCCGGATACGGCGGGCGGACTGCGCGGTGACCACCGTAAGGATGTTAAATTCCACCTGATATTTCTGGAACAGCCGCGCGGTTTCCATCACACGCCCAAAGCTGCCTGTGCCGTCGGGAAATTTCCGATTTTCATCATGAAGCTCCTGATACCCGTCCAGGGACAGGCCCACCAGGAACTGATTGTCATGCAGAAACTGCGCCCATTCCTCATCAATGACGATGCCGTTGGTCTGCAGGCTGTTATGTATTTCAATCCCTTTGTGGTTATGTTTTTTTTCAATTTCAATTAAGGAACGGTAAAAATCCAGGCCGGCCAGCGTAGGTTCCCCGCCCTGAAAGGCGAAGGTTGCCATGTGGGTTACCTGATTCAGGGTTTTTTCCACCAGCGTATCCAGTGTCTCTAAGGACATCATTCCATAGGTGCGTTCACTCCGGATATTCATCTCATCCGCATAAAAGCAGTAGCGGCAGCGGAGATTGCAGCTGCCGGATGCCGGTTTGATCAGCAGCGTGATAGCGGGCTGTTTTGCCATAATAAAGTAAGCTCCTCTCAAAGTATCTTTTGTCGTAATTTTTGCTGTTTACCTTTTGTAACAATATAGTCCAGCATAATACAAAAACGCAGCTTCCGCAATGGTACATTCCATTCCGGCACGGACATCTGTTTTCCGCCTGCGCCCGGGTTGTCTGTTCCTGGCCCGGCGATGCGGCCGGGTATTGTTTTCCGTACAGGCCGTTTAAAAACGGCGGCACATTTCCATGAAGCGCAGCGCATTTTCCGTCAGATATTTATTCTGGTGATAGATGATGGAAAAGCTTCTATGGAGCGCAGGGGCGTCGAAAGGAATCTGCGCCACAATGCCCTGGGCCAGCGCATCCTCAGCCAGCAGGCAGGGGAGGGCAGAGATACCGATATTTCGGCTCACCGCGCGCACCAGAGATTGGGTGCTCACGCTTTCCCACAAAATTGTCATGGGCAGCTGGCTGTATTTTAACAGATCCTCCGCAGCCTCCCGGCCGGCGCTGCCTTTTTCCCTGAGTACAAAAGGGCAGGCGGAGATATCCCTCAGGGATACCTTCTTTTTCTGAAGCAGCGGGTGATCCGGCGCACATATAAAACAGATCCGATCCTCCATAAAGGACTCGCATATCAGCTGCGGATTCTGTGAGCAGCCTTCCACCAGGGCAAAATCCAGCTGATTATTCAAAACCGCCTCTTCAATGAAACCCGAATTATTGATGGTAACCTGCGGACGGACGGCAGGGGCTTCCTCCTGGAATTTCTGGATCAGGGTGGGCAGAAGGAAATTGCCGATGGTTACGCTGGAACCAATCCGAAGCGTGCCCGCCTGCTTCCAGGCCGGAATTTTTTCTTCCATTTCATCGAACAGGGATATGATATGAAGCGCATAATTATACAGCTGTTCCCCCTGCTCTGTAATATAGATCCGCCTGGAATACCGCTCAAAGAGCCGGATGCTGTAATTATCCTCAAGCTCCTTGATGGCAAGGCTTACGGAGGGCTGGGCCAGATGCAGCCGGTCCGCCGCCCTGGTAATGCTCCGTTCCTGATATACCGCTACAAAAATCCTCAGATGCCGTAAAGTCATATCCGTACCCCCTGTCTGTGCTTCCCTTGTCAGGCGCTTCCTTGGCCTTGGCTCCGGCCCCATGAATTCCTTCCGGCTTTCCCTGGCCGGGTAAAGGCCCGGGTAAAGTTAATTCATAACAAATTCATTATGTAATATATAATATAATACTATTTTACTTATATAACAAGGGGGTGTATACTCAATCTGTCGGATAGGAATCCGGTTACCAAAGGAACGGCAACACAAATCCGGCCATAAAAATAACAATAAAAGAACAAAGGGGCGCTATCATGGAAAAGAAAAGCAAGGTGCTGAAAAAACTGTTTTTTTCAACCCTGTACTTAAGTACCTTCACCTTTGGCGGAGGGTATGTCATTGTCACACTGATGAAAAACAAGTTTGTTGACGAGCTTCACTGGATTGATGAAGAGGAAATGCTGGATCTGGTGGCTATCGCACAGTCGTCGCCGGGCGCAATTGCAGTAAACGGCGCAATCGTGGTCGGCTACAAGCTGGCAGGGCTTCCGGGCGTGCTGCTTTCCATTCTGGGAGCGATTCTGCCGCCCATGATTATCCTCTCCGCCATATCCTTTTTTTATGACGCCTTCCGTTCCAACCTGATTGTGGGAACCATGCTTAAAGGAATGCAGTCCGGCGTGGCCGCGGTCATTGCTTCCGTTGTTTTTGATATGGGCAGCAATGTGGTAAAGGAAAAAGACTGGCTGAATATCGCAATTATGGCGGCCAGCTTCCTCATCAGCTATCTTTTCGACATCAACGTGGTGCTGATTATCATTGCGGCCGCCATCATCGGCTCGGTGCGTACGCTCCTGCGCGAAAGAAAGGGGGCGAAGGCATGATTTATTTACAGTTATTCTTAAGCTTCCTCCAAATCGGGGCCTTCAGCTTCGGCGGAGGCTATGCTGCCATGCCCCTGATTCAAAGCCAGGTGGTGGATCTCCACGGCTGGCTTACCATGCAGGAATTTACAGACCTGATTACGATCTCCCAGATGACCCCCGGCCCGATTGCCGTGAACTCGGCCACCTTCGTCGGCATCCAGATAGCCGGGCCTTTAGGTGCGCTCGTTGCCACCCTCGGCTGCATCCTGCCGTCCTGTATTTTCGTAACGGCCCTTGCTTATATTTATATGAAATACCGGAAGATGAGCCTGCTCCAGGGCATTCTTGGCTCCCTTCGCCCCGCAGTCGTTTCCCTGATTGCCATAGCCGGCGTGACGATCCTGATTTCCGCAGTCTTCACAAACGGCGCCGTGGAATTCCGGACAAACAACGTTTCCATCCGTGTAATCATATGGTTTATCATTGCAGTAATCCTGCTGCGCAAAAAGAAAATGGATCCCATCCTGGTCATGGTTTTGTGCGGCGTATTTGAAACAGTTTGTACACTGGTGATGAAATGGATATAAAAAACCTCTTTACCATAGGCGAAATGGGCGGACTGTTCCGTACAAACATCCGTACCCTGCGTTATTATGATGATATCGGGCTTCTCAAGCCGGAGGTTGTAGACCCCAAAACCGGCTACCGTTACTATTCGGCAAGACAGTTTGAACGCATGAACACCATCAAATACCTACGTAACCTGAACATGCCACTGGATAAAATCAAAGCCTTTTTTGAAAACAGGGATACGCTTGTTATGGAGCAGATCCTGGAAGAACAGCTTCAGGAAACAAGAGCCCAGCTTGCCCGTCTGCAGGCCATAGAACGCAAGCTGACCACCCGTCTGGAGCAGCTAGACTACGCCATGCACGCCCAACTGGACCAAATCCACGCAAGGCACCTGCCCGCCCGTCCCGCCGCCGTCCTCAAAAAAGAAATACGCCAGGGAGAAAACCTGGAATATCCCATCCGGGAGCTGGAACGCACCAGCCAGCTTCCCCCGGCCATGTTCCTGGGAAAGGTGGGTGTCTCCATCCGCCGGGAAAATCTGCTGGCAGGACAATTCGACCGTTTTTCCGCCATTTTTGTCCTGATAGAAGAGGAGGACAACTATAAAGGAGAGACAGCCTGGCTTCCCGAAGGAGACTTCCTCACCATATGGTATGCCGGCACCCATCAGGACTCCGCCATATACTACAAAAAACTCCTTGCCCATATGGACACACTCGGCCTGGAATGCTGCGGCGACTCCGTGGAAATCACATGGATCGATTCCGGTTTCACGGACGACACCGAAAAATACGTAACAGAGCTGCAGCTCCCCGTCCGCGCAAAAGCCCCCCCATCTTTAACCCATCCTTCCAAAAAACCTGATTCGTAAAAAAGTAATTGACCCTCCAGCAACTGGAGGGTTTATTTTATCTCATAGGAAAGTTTTCCTGCCAAAGATTCCTGTTTCACATTAAACTACAAAAATTAAAGCAAATATTTACCCACGAAAGACATCATAAATCACAATCTACAACCAAACAAACAATCAGGAGCCAGAAAATGCAAAAAGAAAAAACAATAACAGAAAACAATCTGACCAAAGGAAATGTATTGCGCATACTATTCACGTTCTCCCTCCCCTTCATCGCAGCGAACCTCATCCAGGCGCTATACGGCGCAGTCGATCTGTTCGTCATCGGCAGATACTGCACCCCGGAAAGCGTAGCAGCGGTATCAACAGGCACCCAGGTCACACAGATCATCACCAGCATGATTACCGGCCTCACCCTGGGAAGCACCATCCTGGTGGGAAAATACACCGGCATGCAGGCAGAAGAGGACATAAAGAAAACAATCGGCACCACCCTCACCATCTTTGCCGCAGCCGCACTTATCCTCACAGCCGCCATGCTCCTGGCCACCGACCCCATCCTGAAACTGCTCAAAACACCGGCCCCCTCCTTTGCCCTGGCCCGTACCTACGTAAAAATCTGCTTCTGCGGCATCTTTTTCATCTGCGGCTACAATGCCATCAGCGCCATCCTCCGAGGCTACGGCGACTCCCGCAGACCCATGCTCTTCATTGCCTTATCCTGCGCCCTCAACATCATCGGTGACTTTACCCTCGTAAAAGGAGCCGGCCTCGGCGTAGCAGGAGTGGCCCTGGCCACCATCGGCTCCCAGGCCGTAAGTATGATCGCCGCCATCCTATACCTCAACCACAGACGCTTTATCTTCGCCTTCCGCCTCCAAAACCTCCGCATTGACTGGAAAAAAGCAAAAGAACTCGCAACGGTAGGAATCCCCATATCCCTACAGGAATGCATGGTCAGACTATCCTTCCTCTACCTCACCAGCATCACCAACCGCCTTGGGATCTACGCCGCCTCCGCTGTAGGCGTAGCAAGCAAATACGACGTATTCGCCATGCTCCCCGCCACCTCCATAGCCAACGCCCTGACCGCCATCACCGCCCAAAATTACGGTGCAGGGAAACCCGAACGCGCACGAAAAAGCCTCCTCGCCGGCCTCACCTTTGCCCTCGCAGCCTCCTCCCTGTTCTGGCTCTGGGCACAACTATCCCCTCAGACCATGATAGCCGTCTTCTCCCAGGACCCCGCCATCATAAAGACCGGCATCCCCTTTTTCACCGCCTGCAGCTACGATTACCTGGCAGTCACCCTTGTTTTCTGCATGAACGGCTACCTCAACGGCCGCTCCCAGACCATATTCACCATGATAAGCAGCTGCTTCGGCGCCCTGATCCTCCGCATCCCCCTCATATACCTCGTATCCACCCACACCCCCGACAACCTCACCCGAATCGGCTCCATAGCCCCCGCAGTCTCATTTTTCATGGCCGCCTACACCTCCTTATACCTCATCCACAGCTACCGCCATGAAAAAAGAGCCATGTCCCAATCCACTCATTAATAAAAGAAAATTTACCCACCCTATATTTTCCTTGCCCTTTCTTTCCCTCCCTCGCCCCCACCGCCGACGAAACAGGACGACAGGCTCCGGCAGCCCTCCGGCCCAAACAAGATACCTGGACGGATGTGTTTATCCCGTCCTTCATTCAAAAAGCGCCATTGCGGAAACACATTGCAATGGCGCTTTTTTTACACTATAATTAGCATTGGCAATAACGGCTGCGGCTACCAAATTTACTCCAGAATCAATTCAATTACCGGAACCAGGGTATGCGGCTTTACCGGAGGAAGATACAGAATCAGATCCCCGGCGTCACCATTTTCGTCCTTAGCGGAGAAATGGTCAATTGATCCTTCCGTATAGAGGACTTCGCTTCCGTCATGCAGGAACTGGGCATATTTTACCTTGCCGGCAAGACCGGGCAGACGAAGATGGGCGAAGGGATATGCGAACATATGCAGGTACAGACGGCTTCCGTCCACGCTCTGGGTATAGCGGCAGTCGGCAGGAGCGGTGAACTCCGGCTCGGCCATGGTGCAACCGTAAATGGAACGGCTGTTGTATTTCATCCAGTCCGCGTAAACCTTCAGCGCCTCCTCAGCGCGGTAGTCCAGATATCCTCTTGAGGTAGGGCCTACATTCATCAGCAGGTTTCCGCCGCAGGAGACGGTATTTACAAGCATCCGGATGAGCATTTCCGGGGATTTCCAAGTCTGCTCGTCACGGTAGTATCCCCAGGATCCGGAAAAGGTCTGGCAGGCCTCCCAGGTAACCAGTTCCCCGGTTTCCTGGTGGGTTACCCATTTCACAGGCTGATATTGTTCAGGAGTCCAGAGATCCTGCTCTATGTCCGTACGGTTGTCAATAATGATGTCAGGCTGCAGAGAACGGGCGGTGGCAATCAGCTTGTCAGCCTCCCAGTCGTTTTTCCCCTTGCCCTTCATCCAGGACTGTGCGCCCTCGCCGTCCCTGCCGTCGTAAGAGAAGTCAAACCAGAGAATATCGATCTTGCCGTAATTGGTCAGCAGCTCCGTCACCTGGTTTCTCATGTATTCGGCGTACTTATGCATATCGCGGCCCTGGCTTTGCTCGAAAGCATCCGCATCGTCCCTGCGGGGATGAAGGACGTCGATGGGGAAATCCGGATGATGCCAGTCAATGAGAGAGTAATAGAAGCCCACGCGCAGCCCTTCCGCACGGAATGCGTCCACATACTCCTTAATGAGATCCTTTCTGCAGGGTGTATTGGTGGACTTATAATCCGTATACTGGCTGTCAAAGAGACAGAAGCCTTCGTGATGCTTGGTGGTCATGACCACATATTTCATGCCGGCCGCTTTTGCCTGTCTTGCCCAATCCTCGGGATCATACAGATCCGGATTGAAATATTTGAAATAAAGATCGTAATGCTCCTCGGAAATTTTTTCATTGGTCTTTACCCATTCGTGGCGCGCCGGCATGGCGTAAAGCCCGAAATGGATAAACATGCCGAACCGGTCATGGGTGAACCAGCTGGTGTCTCCGGGAGTTTTGCGTGTTACATAGCTTGTCATGATTCCTCCGTTCCGCCGTAATTTACGGCTATCCTTTTTTGCCTTATTTTTGTCCGGCAGGATATTTTATGGCTTTATTGTAATGAAAAAGGGTAGAAAGGAACATGTCAAAATAGAGAAAAAATATGGAGTTTTCAGCATGATTTACTTAACGAATTCCAGGTTTTTAACGCTGTGGAAATCACTCCGGCTGGAGGTCGCAGACTCCGGCCTTGCCCAGGTGGACACCACCTGGAATATGGTCAATGTCTGCTCCCCCTATTCCCGGCTATACTTCATTTCCCACGGCGGCGGCATCCTCGCCCTGCGCGGCAGGGAGATCCCGTTAAGGGAGGGCTGCGTTTACCTGATCCCGGCAGGCCTTTTATACAATTACCGGTGCGACGCCAGCATGGAGCAGCTTTATTTTCATGTGAATATTACCCAGGTAAACGGCATGGATCTTTTTTATGGCTGCGACAGCGTGTATGAACATTACGCTCCGGTAGAGGATCTGGAAAAAGTGCTTGCGCTTTACCGCTCCCAGCGGATGGAGGATGCATTTCTCCTTCAGGGACTTCTGTGGGAGGAGCTGGGACGTTTTATACAAATGGCAGATCTGCAGGAGGCGCAGACAAAAATATATTCCGGTATGGTGGAGCAGGTTTTCCGCCTGGCCCAGAATCCGGTCAGCGCAGGAAACCACGTACGCTCCCTGGCGGACAGGCTGCATGTATCGGAAAGTACGCTCTCCAAACGCTTCCGGGCGGAAACAGGCATGTCCCCCGGCGTTTATCTGGAGCAGCTGGTCATTCAGAAGGCCTGCCGCCTGTTGATAGAAGAGGATAAAAGCATGGCGCAGATAGCGGAGGAGCTGGATTTTTCGGATCAGTTTTATTTTACCAAGTATTTTAAACGGAAAATGCATATGCCGCCCAGCGCCTACCGCAGGCAGATGCGGGGAAACTGATAAAATTACATGACAAGAAAAAACAATACAAAAGACAGGACGGAGAACAGCGATGGTCAACACAATTTTTGAACTGATATGGTACTTTTTTATCTATTCCTTTCTCGGCTGGTGCGCGGAAATCGCTTATGCGGCGGTTAAACATAAAAAATTCCTGAACCGCGGCTTCCTGAACGAGCCGCTTTGCCCGGTATACGGCTTCGGCATGGTGCTGATTCTGATTTTTTTCAGTTCCCTGAAGGGAAGCTTTGTTTTCCTGGCGCTGGGCTGTGCGGTAATGGCGGCCCTGGTGGAATTCTTTACCGGCGCCATCATGGAAAAGGTATTCCATTGCAAATGGTGGGACTATTCCGGTTATAAATATAACCTGGGCGGCTATGTATGCCCGCAGTTTTCCGCAATTTGGGGAATCGGGGCCGCGCTGGCCATCACCTTCCTCCATCCGTTGTTTACGCCGCTGATCGGCATGATCCCCTTATTTCTCGTAAAAACCCTGGCAATCGCCCTCCTTGTGGTCACGGCTGCTGATTTTCTGTCCGTGACCGGCGCCATTCTCAAGATGCAGAGAACCGCTCGCATTGAAGAAATTGCGGCGGGAATGCAGGAGGTTTCCGACAAGCTGGGCGGCACAATTTTCCGCTGGACACAGAAGCGTATGGCAAAGGCATTCCCCAACCTGGCAAAGGAAGGGGAAAATGCTCTGCCTCAGGCGTTTAAAAGAAAACAGAAGGAAAAAAGCCTGGTATTTGCCGAAGGCTGCAGCTTCCATAAGCTGGTATGGCTGTTTTTTATCGGCGCCTTTCTGGGGGATATTACGGAAACCATATTCTGCCGGATCACCGCAGGCATCTGGATGAGCCGGAGCAGCGTGCTGTATGGGCCGTTCAGCATCGTCTGGGGAATCGGCGTGGTGGTTTTGACAATGATGCTGCATAAGTACCGGGATAAGGACGATCGGTACATATTTATATTCGGTACAATAGTAGGCGGCGCCTATGAATATATATGCAGCGTTTTTACAGAGCTGGTATTCGGCACGGTATTCTGGGATTACAGTAAAATCCCTTTTAACCTGGGCGGCAGAATCAACCTGCTGTACTGTTTCTTCTGGGGTCTGGCCTCCGTGCTCTGGATTAAAAATGTCTATCCCTTCCTCTCTAAGTGGATAGAAAAAATTCCAAAGAAAGCCGGTGCCATACTCAGCTGGCTTTTTCTCGCCTTCATGGCGGTAAACATCGTGCTTTCCGCTATGGCTCTCGGCCGGTACAGCGACAGATATGCGGGAAAACCCGCAGAAAACAGTGTGGAAAGCTTTCTTGACTCCCATTATCCGGATGAACGCATGGAGCGCGTCTATCCGAATGCCATAATTAAGGAGTAGAAGCCGTCAAAAACATCCGCGAAGCTTCTTTCGGGAAGCCCGTCCGGCAGCTGCCTTCTGATGCCAACCATATCCAGAAGCGTCTGGTATGGGCAGATGGCTCAGGCTGCATGGAGAGGGCATTTATGAAACCGATATTATCAAGCCCTATTTTGAAAGAAATGTGAAATACACTGCCAAAAATAATATCCGATATGCTTTTTATCTCTACGATGACTGCGTCCGTCTGCCCCTGCGCGTATACCTTACTGCCGCTGAAGACATAAAGAGTGTCAGGCTGATGAGAACCGGCCAGGAAATCCCCTTTAAAAAACAAGGCAGCCAGCTCCTCCTGGATACTACAGACGTAGACAGAAACACAGCCTTTTATGCAGACTGCTTTATCCTGGAAGCTATGCCGTAATATTACAAAAATGACAGCTGCAAATAAGTAATGTATCAAACTCCCAACATAAATACATTCTCCCGGAAGCATACTAAGCTTGTCGGAGGATGTATTTTTTTGTGGTAAAAAGACCCTTTTTTACTTAAAAAAATACAGATTCCGGCGGCATGAAGCTACGAACTCCATGTCATTTTATGCAACAGAAAGGAGTTTTACAATGGATAAAAACGGTAACCAGCTTGCTATTGCAAGCATTCCCTGCCAGAAGTGGAAATCAGTCTATGAACCTGCGGCGGCATTGAGAAAAGGAACCATTTTCCCGGAGCTGAACCTGCCATTTTTTATGGCTGACGACACAGAGGAAATCCCCGCGGGCCAGGGTTTTGACAACGGCGCTGAAGAAAAAAGTACGCAACAGGAGGAAAGAGAACAGCTGCTTTCCAAAATTGACGAAGCCGGCTTTGTGGTAAATGACCTGACACTGTATCTGGATACCCACGAAGAAGATGAGGAAGCCCTCCGCATGTTTGAGGAATATTCCAACCGTAAAGTGCAGCTGACAAAGGAATTCGCACAAAAATTTTACCCGCTTTCCGAAGCAGCCATGGTCCTTTGCGGCAAGGAAATGAAAAAATTCAGCTGGACAGACGGTCCGGCCCCCTGGGAAGGAGCGTGTGTATAAATGTGGGCATATGAAAAAAGACTGCAGTACCCCGTAAAAATTACCAAAACCTGTCCGAAAACAGCACAGCTGATCATCAGCCAGTACGGAGGGCCGGACGGTGAGCTGTCCGCCTCCATGCGTTACCTGGCGCAGCGTTATTCCATGCCGGTAAAGGAAGTGGGCGGCCTTCTTACAGATATTGGTACAGAAGAGCTTGCGCATATGGAAATCATCTGCGCCATGGTTTACCAGCTGACGAAGCACCTGACCGTAGAGCAGGCACAGGAAGCCGGCTTTGACGCATATTATATCGATCACACCGCGGCCCTTTGGCCTCAGGCCGCCGCAGGCGTCCCGTTTACAGCACTTGAGTTTCAGTCCAAAGGCGATGCCATTGCGGACCTTACAGAAGACCTGGCGGCAGAACAGAAAGCCAGGACCGTATATGACAACCTGCTGCGCATGATTACCGATCCGGAAGTCAGGGAACCTCTGAAATTCCTGCGTACCAGGGAAATCGTCCATTTCCAGAGATTCGGTGAAGCACTGGAAAAAACAAAGGATAAGCTGGATCCCAAAAACTTTTATTATTTCAATCCTGAATTTGATAAAGAAATGAAGGATAAGAGCAAATTTAAGCTTTAACCCTCGCACCATATCCGAGAAAGGGGCAGTCCTGCAAGCATCAGATGAACGCTACAGTATGCCCCTCTTGAAACTGCCTGGGTACCCATTATCGGTTACAATTATTATTACCTGTATTGCCTGTGGGTATCCGGCACCTGCAAGGGGAAAGGGTATGGGAAAGCCCTGATGGCAAAATTAGGATCCGGCAGACTGACATGCAATTCTTTATCAGGGGAATACTAATCTCAGATAAAATTCAACCCTGTATTCCACATTGGAGAAAATTCATGAAAAGTAAAAAGCCCGGTCTGTTATATGTCCTGTTCAGCTTCAGCACCGCCTGCGCCATGCTTTATCTGTTGGGAGCCCATGCGCTGAGAAAAAGTCTGCTGTATTTTCGCGTTATCTATTGAAAACCGCGTCTTTTTCTGTGCGTGTTCAAAGCTTCGTCAGTTGGCTGTATAAATCATATTCCGCGTCATGCAGCGCCCTGATTTCTTCAGATATATGGAGCAGGAGACCGCTATGCCCTTCTTCAGCCACCTTCCACAGTTCATTTGCCACAATATCCCACTCCTCTGCAATTTCAAAGAAGTGTGAGCCAATTGTCCGGATACGGCTGTTTTCAAGCAGTTCTGCCGCCTCAAGCAAAAATCCGCCGTACATTTTTCTGAAAATCCCGCCGCCGGTCCCCCATCCGCACTTATCTGAAAATAGTTGGTTATTGCCGCCGTCCGCTGCTTTGCCGCATCGAAGGAACCCCATTTTATAATTTCCTTCCCAAATTTTTCAATACCGCAGATTCCCTTCAGCCTGGCCTGGGGATTTAACATTTTATCACACACTGCCATGATACCGCCGAAATGGCTGTCCGGATCCAAGGACATATACGGAAGATATGGCATATCCGCATATATAAGTACCGGCTGGTTGTCATCAATCATTTTCCTGGCCGCTTCAAAGCTCTTGTTGTTATCGCGTCCTTTCCTGAATTTCATCCCCACTCCAAGGCGTTTCGATAATATCCCCTCAAATTCTATTATTTTCGAACGCCCCGATACCATCGGCGAATGGGCCATATTTATGTATGCAAAGTCAAGGCCTTCGCCAAGTCCGAACAGCATTTCCTCCGATAAGGGATGCCCGTAGAAATTAAAGATTTGTTTCATTGCGTTGGTGATGCAGTGCATGCCGCCTGCAGGCTGAAAATTATCCACTGTTTTTTTCATTCCTGTTCCCGCTTTCTGTAATGAATACCGACATTTATTTTCAGATCCGCCGTCTTGATTTTGGTTGCTGAATACAGCATAACGCCTCCTCTGCGCGGGGGAAGGTCAAAGGGCATTTGATTTATCAGGTGTACATTGACGCAGGCCGGCCCATGCAGCGGCTTCAGTTGGAAAAAGAAGGTGTCCCAGTAAAGGATAACAGAGTGGATTTGAAAAAATATGCCTGGGACAATACCATGGAGGATACGCTTTATTTGAAAACATGCTTTGAAGAACAGGGAATATAAAAACGTATGCCCGGCGCAGGAAAAAGCATCCGCAAATATAAGTACCGGCTGGTTGTCTGATATTTCCTGCGCCAAGCATATTATTTTACCCCAGATGAATCGCGCCCTGACTGCGGATGGTGACGGGAAAAACATTGTCACATCCCGCATAAGCGGAAATATATTCCCTGTATACATCGGCAGCTTCCCGGGGAAGGATGCACATGATGACACCGGCGAAGCCCCCTCCATGTACCCGGCAGGCCCCTTTTCCGATTTTGGCCAGAAACAGCTCTGTAAGAGCGAGCATTACGCTCACGCTTTGCTCTGCCGGCTCAGAAGGGACACAGCAATTCTGAAGATATTTCCAGGAAGAATTGCCTGACTGGCTGACAAGAGAAAGAAAACCGGGAATATTGCTTTGACCAAGCGCTTCCCTGGCGTCGTCAACCCGTCTGTTTTCTTCAAAAAAATGGATGGCTCGCAGCAGGCTGCGGTCACCGCAGGTTTGCCGGATAGCCGGCGCTTCTATCAGGAGCGATTCCAGGCTGGTTTCAGACAGCTGCTGTTTTCCAAGACAGGAAGCTGCCTTTTTCATCTCCGAAGGGATTTCCGAGTATTCCCGGCTCAGGTTTCCGTGGCCTTTTCCGGTATTTACCAGGATGATTTGATAGCCCTCCTGTTCCAGCGGGAGAGTGAGTTTTTCCACCACCGGATTCTCCTTATCGGAAAAATCAAGAAAGACCGCTCCGCCCACCGCACAGGCCAGCTGATCCATAAGCCCGGACTGCCTTTTCCAGTAATGATGCTCCGCATACTGCCCGATTTTTGCATAGTCAAGGCAGGACATACGGCCTTCATTGAAGAAATGATTGATAATGGCGCAAATCAGCATTTCAAAGGAAGCGGAAGAGCTGACGCCGGCCGCGCTGATTACCTCGGTGGAAATACATGCATAAAAGCCTTCTACCTTAAAACCAAGGGTACGGCACCCCCGGAAAATACCCGCCAGCAGGGAAAGGGTTCCGTCCCCCTCCGGTACTGCATCCAGATGTCCCAAATCTAAAACAAAGGGCTGTGAAAAGCCCTGGCTTCGCACAATGACACATTCGGAATGATTCGGCCAGGCAGCAGCGATGGTATCCATCCCAATACTGGCCGCAAGCACCTTGCCTCCATTATGATCCGTATGGTTCCCTATTATTTCCGTTCTTCCCGGAGCAGTAAAATATTCGGCTCCCTCCGCATTAAATTCTGTTTTCAGCTGCCGTTCAAGCACAGTGAAGCGGGCAAGGCTCCGGGTTCCTTCGCCATAAACAGCATAGAGCATTTCCTTCAGACTTTCCTTTGATTTACACATTTTTTTCTTTCCTTTCCGTTTTTATCCGGGCGCCCTTTACAGTTATTATTATAGCGTTTTTAGTTATGTACTCCTTAAAAATTCTGCGCATTATAAGGAATATATTGCGCAGAATATAAAATAATAATTGCATTGCCAGTCTGATAATGCTATCCTTCTTATAAGAAGGTTGTAAGTAGGGAATGTGGGCAGATTGCAGAAGGAACAGTCCCTTGCACGGACAGGAGAGCAGATGGACAGGCAGGAAGAAAAAACACAGATAATCACCAACCCCTCCGGCCGGGAATTAAAGGAGCACGGAAGCTATCGATTTCCTTTCCTAGTCAGCAGGGAAAGGCTTTCCCGCTATGAGACAGGCTCTTTTCTCTGGCACTGGCATACGGAAATTGAATTTACGCTGGTAACGGACGGATGCATGATTTATCAGATAAATGACAGCAGCATCAGCCTGAATGAAGGAGACGCCCTGTTCGGCAATTCAGGAACGCTCCATTCGGCGCACAGAGCGGATGAAGGAGACTGCCGCTACATTTCCATTACCTTTTCTCCCAGGCTGCTCTATGGCTATGAAGGCAGCCTGCTCCAGGAAAAGTATGTGGAACCTCTGATCCATAATTCCGGCCTGGCTTTTCTGCATTTTCACAGAAAAGAATTTTTTCACGGCAAAGAAAATTATTATGGCAAAGAAAGCTTTAACAGAGAAGAGAGCTGGCATGGGGAGGTAATAGAAGGTCTCCGGCGGATTACCGCCGTATATGAAGAAAAGAAGCCATTATATGAACTGCGCTTGCAAGAGGAGCTGCTTCACATCTGGAGACTGATGCTGGAGCACTGCTGCCTGGACAAAGTCTGTAACAGTAATGGAAGGGATGAAAAAAATTATGAAAGGATCCGCAGAATGATTACCTTCATCCAGGAAAATTACCAGCAGAAGCTGGAGCTGGATGATATCGCCCGGCATGTGCACCTGTGCAAAAGTGAATGCTGCCGTATTTTCAAACGATATATGAAGGAATCTCTGTTTGACTATTTACTGAAGTACAGAATTGAACAGAGCCTCCCTGATATTCTGGCAGGAGAGGAGAGTCTCACGGAAATTGCCCTGCATTCAGGTTTTGCGGATTCCAACTATTTTTCCAAAGTTTTTCACAGGCTGAAGGGCTGTTCTCCCCGGGATTACCGCCAAAAAATCTATCATTTTAAATCAGTTCCAGAAAAATCAGATCCGGAAAAGGAGATATCATGGACGACAATATAATGAAATTTGCCAACAGAACAGAATTCAGGGCCTGGCTGGAGGAAAACTGTCAGACAGCCAGCGGCATATGGCTGCTGTTTGGCAAAGCGGGCGGGCCTGAAACGCTGACGGCCGGCGAGGCACTTGAAGAAGCACTTTGCTTTGGCTGGATTGACGGTCAGATGCAGAAAATTGACGATAAGAGTTATAAAAAATATTTTTCCACAACGGCTGAATAAAAACCTGAAGCCCATGTAAACAGGGATGCCTGGTGCCTGTCATTTCTCCTGTATTACGTGGACTGCATTTTTAGCTTTTAAATAGGACTATTCGCAAAACACAAGTTTAACGAATAGATAGTGCTTTTTAACACATAAATACGCTTTCAATCGTCCTTTCCCATTTTCTGCCTGCCAAAATAGTCCTCTGCAAGAATTGCGTAATTCACCTTAACAAAGATACCGCGGTTACACAGGCAGGCCTGGCGCATAGTGCCCTCGTGCAAGTTCAATTTGTTTAAGCCGATCCTCCGAGTGCATGCCGAAGAACCTGCCGATGACATCGCCGGATGCTTTCAGCTGGATTGCCCAGCTGTATCTGGAATATGCGCCCAGCCATTCCTCAGTAAACATCTCCGCAGTCTTAACAACATCTTCAGTGGTTTTCATAGGCTTATAATTTGTCCACTGCCAAACCTCAGGCTTGCTCCAGCAGTTATTAAAAACCGGCTCAAGATCGTCAATAGTAAACCGGCGAAGGATAATGAGTTATTGTCAATACAGAATCCTCCCGGAAAATAATTTGTGTGCCAAGAAGTTTAACGAAATGTTGCAATGCGAAATCTCCGGCGCGCAATTGATTATAAACAGCAAAATATAACAATTCACGCAAAAGGTTTACATAACAATATTATGTAAACCTTTTGCATGAATTTCCCCGTCCTGTTTACATCAGCTCCTCTGAATCAAGCACAACAGTAAACGGCCCGTCATTCACCAGTTCTATTTTCATATGCGCACCAAAAATTCCACACTGCACATTACCGCATTCCTTACGGCATTCTTCAATAATATATTCATACAGCTGCTTTGCATGTTCCGGCGCCCCTGCCTTCACAAAAGACGGCCTGTTACCCTTTCTGCAGTCGGCATACAGGGTAAACTGGGAAACGAGCAAAAGGCTGCCGTTTACGTCCTTGAGCGCCAGATTGGTTTTTCCGTTTTCATCTTCAAAGATTCTGAGGTTCAGCATTTTACGAAGCATTTTATCGGCAACAGCCTCCGTATCGGTATCAGTTACACCGATAAGCACCAGGAAACCGTTCCTGATGGCTCCAACAGTTTCTCCTTCCACAGAAACGCTTGCGCCGGTTACTCTTTGAATCACAAATTTCATGATGTATAATCTCCTGTATGTAATATTCATTTATTCCGGAACAATGACTTGCCCAATCCGTTCATCAATACGGCGTACAACGCCCTGGGTATAGGCGGCAAAATATTTGGACCAGAATCTATCGGCTGTTGGGTTTATGCTTTCAAAATCTACGCCAAGGCGCGTATATCCTTCTTTTTCCAGAATGTCCACAGCATAGTCCAGCAAATTTTGATACAGTCCTCTTCCCCTATATTCCGGCAGACAAAATGCGCCTGTAACAGCTTTCCAGCCTGCGGTTCATAAATCCGCCGCAACGTATCCAACTGCTGCATTGTATCCAACCGCTGCATTGTCCGGATTGAATCCACGCAGCGCAGGCCGAATCCATAACGGAAAAACTGCCCCAAGGCAGCTTCATCATGGGCATAAAGGCAGACCGCATGGCTGTACGCTCCCGCCTGCACCCACTTAAACGCAGCGTACTGATACAATGCGGCATAGATTGCGGCCCTGTTTTCCAAAACGGCAGCATTGGCCAGCATAGGTGAAAAAACACCTTTCACATCCGTGGATCGAAATACATTATCAAAAGGGGCAACCGAACACAAAAAGCCAACCAACCGCCCATTTTCAAGGGCGGCTGCCCCCATATGATTGTCTGCAAAGTCTTTCAGGGCCGGCACCGAATGGATTTCCGGCAGAGCCGGAACCTCTCTGCGCTCCTCATCATAGCAGGACAGCGCCAGCGCCTCCGCCTCCGGAATGTGCTCATATCTGAAATCTGTAATTATCATCTCTTTCAATTCACTTATCTTCCCTGTCGTTATCCGTTCCCTTCACAGAAGACTCTGAAGCGGACCCTGCCTTCTCCGCCGGCTTGCCATCCGCATTTTCCGGCTGGTAAGGAACGAATTCCCTGCTGCCTTCTTTAATACTTCCCAGGTTTTTATATTCGTCCGTTTCTGTAGGCAGATTCTTTTTCTTCAGATTACGGTTGATGCGGCGCCTGCACAAAGCATAAATTACGGCAAAGGTCGGAACACCGATTACCATTCCGGGAACTCCCATGATACCGCCGAACAGGGTGATCGAAAAGATTACCCAAAAGCTGGAAAGCCCCGTGGAATCGCCAAGAATTTTGGGTCCGAGGATATTGCCGTCAAACTGCTGCAGAATCAGGATAAAAATCAGGAAATAGAGACACTGCATCGGATCGATCATCAATATCAGGACCGCACTGGGAATGGCGCCCAGATAGGGCCCGAAAAAGGGAACGATATTGGTAACGCCGATAATAACGCTGATAAGCACGGGGTAAGGCGTACCCATAATACTGGTTCCTGCAAAACAGAGAATTCCGATAATCAGGGAATCCAAAAGCTTGCCGCTGATAAAACCGCCGAAGGTGCGGTGCACGAAACGGATGTCTTCAATAAAAGCATTGGCACGCTTGATATCCATGGCCGCATACACAGTTTTCTTTGCCTGTCCGAAAAATTTTTCCTTGCTCCCCATGATGTATACCGAAATAATCAGACCGATTATCAGGTTCCACATGGCCTTCAGAAGGCTGAACGCGTAGTTGGAAACCACCTTGAGTACGGCGTTCATCTGAGGCAGCAGGGTTTCATTCATCCAGTTTTTCAATTCAGGTGTATATGTGCTGATGAGATCGTTGATAAAAGTCTCCACATCAGGGTTGTCCGCCAGGACCTTTTCCAGCCAGACGGTAAGGTTGTTCACATATACGGGAAATTGAAATACAATGCTCTGTATACTCTTGAATAACTGAGGAAGCACCATGGAACAGAATGCGTAAATGATAAAAACAACAAACAGCAAGGTAAGCGTAATGGCGGACATTCGCAGCATTTTACGCTGCTTTTCAGTCATATCCCCTCGCTTTTTCTTGAAAATGTATTTAAAAGCCTTATGTTCAATAAAATTCAGAACCGGAGTGAGCAGGTAGGCAAGAATCAGGCCATCGATGATGGGCATGGAAATAGCGATGATTTTGGAGACTCCGTCCTTGAAATTGGCGCCCCGGAACATCAGGAAAAAGAGGCATATGCTGGCTCCTATGACCAGAAGGGCCGTGATGCCCCAATAGAGATATTTTTTGTCCCAGCGGAATTTCATAATTGCATGGTCTCCTTTTGTTTATGTATTGTCGGCAGGAACCCGGATATAGGTGTGCACGATATCTATTATATAACACCCGCATTAAAAAATTAAGCAAAATTAATGAAATTTCTCTAAAATAATTGTATAATATCTATTCAGGATTTATAAAGAGACACGCTATACAAAAGAAAGGATGATTTATGAGACTGCAACAGGTTTTAAGCTATGTCCGCAAGGCTGTGGATGATTACCATATGATCGCCGACGGGGATAAAATTGCGATAGGTATTTCCGGAGGAAAGGATTCCCTGACGCTTTTATATGCGCTGCACGGCCTGCGCCGCTTTTATCCGCAGAAGTTCGATATCCATGCGGTGACTGTGGATCTGGGCTTCGGCAATCTGAATTTAAGCCGTATTGAAAGCATCTGCGCCGACGAACTGCAAATTCCATATACCATTGTGAAAACGGATATTGCAGATATTATTTTTGAGCAGAGAAAAGAGTCCAATCCCTGCTCCCTTTGTGCTAAAATGAGAAAAGGAGCCTTAAATGAGGCCATCAAGAAGGAGGGCTGCAATAAGGTTGCCTATGCCCATCATAAGGACGATGTGGTGGAAACCATGCTGATGAGCCTGATTTACGAAGGCCGCTTCCATACCTTCAGCCCGGTCACCTATCTGGACCGGATGGATTTGACGGTGATAAGGCCGCTCATGTATATGAATGAGGCGGATGTCATCGGCTTTGTGAATAAGAACCAGATCCCTGTGGTAAAAAGCCCCTGTCCCGCCGACGGCTATACCAAACGGGAATATGTGAAGCAGCTGCTTAAGAAACTGAACCAGGAAAATCCCGGCGTAAAGCAACGCATGTTTACAGCCATCCAGGACGGCGGAATGGCAGGCTGGCCGCCGCCGGACACCAGCCGCAGGTAACAATCGTACCACCATTCCACAAAGATCATGACAACGGAGGGACTGCAGCGGAGGAAAAAGAAAATGGCAGAGAATAAAAACTATCATGACGAATTAAATAAAAAAAATATACTGAAGCTCCGGGAGCTGCTCGCTGCTCTCCCGCCCTTCTGCAAACAGTTTTTCCGCGGGATCGAGGATACCACGGCATCCAGGACGCGAATCGCCTACGCCTATGATTTGGGCGTCTTCTTTGAATTCATCCACGAGACGAACGGCGTATACCGGAAAAAGGATATCGTTGACTTTCCGCTGTCCATTCTTGATGAAATCGGCAGGGAGGATATTGAAGAATACATGGAATACCTCTCCTATTATGTGAAGGACGGCGTGGAGTATACGAATGACGAACGAGGAAAAAAGAGAAAGCTGGCCTCCCTGCGCAGCTTTTACAATTACTATTACAGAAATGAGCTGATAGAAAATAATCCTGCCGTTCTGGTGCCTCTTCCCAAGCTTCACGACAAGGAAATCATCCGTATGGACCCAAATGAAGTGGCAGTCCTTCTGGATGAGGTGGAGGACGGCGGCAGGCTGACAAAAAACGAACAGCGCTACCACAACAAGACAAAAACCAGGGATCTGGCGCTGCTGACGCTTCTTCTCGGCACCGGAATCCGTGTGTCCGAATGCGTGGGCCTGGATATCCAGGATGTGGATTTTGACAACCAAAGGCTGAAAGTGCGCAGGAAGGGCGGCTACGAGGATATCGTTTATTTCGGTGAAGAGGTGGAGGATGCCCTTTATGATTATCTGGAAGAACGTGAGCGCATTATTCCTCTGAGCGGTCATGAGAACGCTTTTTTCCTGTCCATGCAGAACCGCAGAATTACAGTCCGCAGCGTGGAGAATCTGGTGAAAAAATATGCCTCCAGGGTAACCACCCTGAAAAAAATCACCCCTCATAAGCTGCGCAGTACCTACGGCACCACCCTGTACCAGGAAACCGGGGATATTTATCTGGTTGCCGACGTACTTGGACATAAGGATGTGAATACCACAAGAAAGCATTATGCCGCCATGCAGGATGAAAACAAACGCAAAGCGGCCAAAGCCGTAAAATTAAGGGAACCGTAACCGTCGCGGTTCCCTTAATTTATGGTGCGCCTGACTTAAATGGCATTTCACATCAGGAAAAACGTATCCTGTCGATCAGGCTCTGCTTCCGGAAGCTGCACGCCAGAATCCAGGTCATGAGCAGCTGGATTGCCGCTATGGCAATAAAAAGAACCAGCGTCTGCGTATATGGATAATGGTAGCTTACGATACTTAAAAAACCTGAATCCTTTGCTTTTACGTAAAACACATAGCCAAACAGGCTGCCAAAGGCTGTGGAAAAAGCGAGGGAGCCAAGCGTATAGAACAGTCCCTCCAACCGGAACAGCCGTGACAGCTGTTTTTCCGACATGCCCAGCGCCTGCATCATTCCCAGCTCACGTCTGCGGACATAAACACTGTTGGTCATGGTGTTTATCAGGTTCATAATACAGATTCCGCCCAGGATAGAAAGGAACAGATAACATATGGCCGAGGTGAAGCCGGAAAGCTCGGCACGTTCCGCAAGCTCTTCTTCAAAAGTTCTCAGCCTCAGGAACTGGTTTCCCTGAGCCATCTGACGCAGCTGCGCCTCTGCCGCCTTTAACTGTCCGGGTTCCGTCTGGATGGACCAGTGATACGTCTGATTGTTTACACACAGCTTTTCCAGCACTTCGGAAGGTACCATAAAGGGCGCATAGAAGTTCAGGTAAACCGGCGGTTCTGCAATTGCCGCGACAACGAAGGTCTTCGGAATCTGTCTGCCGCCGTCCTCTATCAGCATGGAAATCCTGCTGCCGATCTGCCATTCCGGAGACCAGTTATAGGCTTTTTTGTTCAGTATTATTTTATCCCCGTCAAGTAGCTCTTCATAGGAAACCTTACCCTGAATCACCGATTTTTCCATGGCATCTGCCAACTCTTTGGGAACGCCGGAGACAGAGGTAGACCAAAGCTCATCCCCGTCATATACATCCGTCAGCAATACATCGGTACTCAGCTGGCGGATCAGCTTTGTAACCCCGGGAATGCTTCGCACCTGCTCTTCCAGCGCGGCATCCAGCGGATTGTCCTGCTGAATGGATGTCCATTCGAATTCAGGACGCATTTTATCACCGGAAACGGAATAGATGGAAAGCTCAAAATCGTACAAAATCCGGTCATGGGCGATTTCGGAAGGATTGGCGCAGGAAAGGACGGCGGATACCGACAGAAATAAAACTCCTGTCACACTGAGTGCGGCAAGCGTGATCATAGTCCGTTTCCGGTTGCGTGACAGATTGGCCCTGACAAGACGGAAAAGGCTGATATCCGCATAACCTTTGCGCTGCTTTGCTTTCGTCCGACAGCCGGGACCATCATAACGCATGGCTTCCACCGGCGATATTTTAGAGGCAATCCGTACCGGCCTGCGCAGGGAGACGGCTGTTGTGAACAGAGTGACTGCTGCTGCAAAGAAATAAACCCATCCCTGCAGAAGCGGAAGCTCTCTGCTGTTGAACGCTGCCCTAAGCGCTTCTCCCAGCGCATCATTGCTGGAAAAGGTATTCAGGAAAAAGGAAAAGGCGCCGTAGGATGCCCCTGTCCCCGTCAGCAGTCCCACAGGGATGGCCAGAAGCGCAGTCAGCATTCCTTCCCTGAAAACAATGCTGCGAACCTGCTTTGAGGTAGCCCCCAATGCTTTCAGTTTTCCGTATTCCTGTACCTTGTACATGGTAGATACATAGTAAATACTGTAAATCGTAATAATGCCCGCAAGTACAACGATAATAAGAACCACTGCAATAGCGGAATAAAAGGTCGGATCAATATAGTTCGCTAACAGATAAGGGGAATTTTCGGAAATATTGCCTTTGGGAATGGAAAAAGCTTCAGCGATGTTTTCCCCCTTCTGAATAATCGCATCCGTGGTGTAGGACCGTGCATTTGAAAAACGGACCATAACCCTGTACAGCCGTTCTGACGCAGGAAGCAGTTCCCTGACAAACGGCTCTGACACAAGAGCGGAATACAGCCGGTTATCTTCTTCAGCTTCCGGCGTGGGCAAAATACCGCATATGGTAAAGGTATACTCCTGCTCAAAGCCAAGCCCATGGGCTTCTATCGGCTGGATAGGCAGTGTTATCTCATCTCCGATATCCGCTGAACCAGAAATGGAAAAGGCCTGCAGCATGCCCCGGGAAACAGCGATCTCATTTTTTTCAACAGGGAAACTGCCGCTTTCCAAATCTATCCTGCCAAGCTCCCTTCCTGTTTCATCCAGGTATATCAGCCGGCATATGGTATCTTCCTGCCGTATCTGTGCCGTATCCTGCCTCAGCCCCAGCTTCTCAATATCTGCGCTGCGCGCCAGCTCTGCGGCAGTCTGTTCCGGGACATCACGGTACATGATATGATAAGTCGGGTACAGCTGATTGGCCGCATGGAACTGAAACCGGATCACGCCGCTTCCCAGAGTGGTAATGGAAAAAATAAGGAATGCGGTGAGCATGATGGCGATCCCGGTGAGAAGGTTCCTCCCCCTGTTCAATTTCAGGTTCGCACAGGCGGTTGCATTGATGGTATTCATTCGCTCACCACCTTCCCGTCTCCTATAATCAGGATGCGATCCGCCATTTGAGCGATAGTTTCATCATGAGTAATGACCACAAGCGTCTGACAGTAATCATTAACACAGGATTTCAGGAGTGCGATTACCTCCAGCTCCGTTTTGGAATCCAGATTGCCGGTAGGTTCGTCGGCAAGTATGATGGCCGGCCGGGCCGCCAGGGCGCGTGCGATGGCAACCCGCTGCTGCTGTCCGCCGGACAGAGTGTTTGGAAGCGCCCTGAGTTTATCCTGGATACCAATACGTTCCACAATGGAAGAAACAAACTCCTTATCAGCCTTCTTTCCGTCAAGTCCTATGGGCAGAACGATATTTTCCCATACATTCAGGGAAGGAACCAGATTGTAATCCTGGAAAATGAATCCTATTTTCCGCCGCCGGAATCTGGCCAGTTCTTCATCCTTCAGGCAAGAAATATCCTGTCCTTCAATCAAGACATTCCCGGAATCAGGACGGTCGAGTCCGCCGAGCATATGCAGAAGCGTACTTTTTCCCGAGCCGGAACGCCCTACAATCGCCGTAAATTCTCCCCTTTGCAAATCCAAAGAGGTATGGTCAATGGCCCGGACCAGATTTTCACCGCTTCCATAATATTTTACAAGATCCCTGGTGAGCACGATGGGATAGCGCTGCCCCTCCGGCTGCTGTCCCGCCATCTGCCGGCTGTCCTTGTCTGATTGCAAATGTTTCATAAACAGTCATCCTTTCTGTGTTATCCTTTATCATTCCATCATAGCCCCCGATTCTTACAGAAGGATTGCAAAAAGAATAACAAAATTGTAAGAATGACACGGATTATTCTATTTATCATCTGCTATGCCAAACCGGCGTTTGGGCAGCGTAAGCTGAAAGATGGAGCCCTTTTTCCCTTTCTTAACACGAATGGTTCCGCCCTGTTCCTCAAGGATTTTCCGGGTCAGGTAAAGTCCCACCCCGCTCCCCTCCTCCTGCCTGACCTGCAAAGAAGCCCCGCGGTAAAAGCGCTGGAATATATGGGAATACTCACTTGCGGGAATGCCTATTCCTTCATCCTCCACCTCTATAAAAATGTAACTCACCACAGGTATCACCCGTATTTCGATATGGCTGCCGGAAGGAGAATATTTAATCGCATTGTCCAGCAGGTTAATCAGGGCTTCCTGGGTCCATTTGGGATCATGGGGAAGCACGAAGTCCGTAAAGTCATTCAGTTCTATGGATATCTCTTTCCGGAACGCCTTCATGTAAACTCTGTTTACCGACTGGATGATAGTATCCTTCAGACCGGAATCCACCGGCTGTATACATATCATATGGGCTTCCAGGCGGGAAAGCTGCAAAAAGGTATCCAGCAGGTTCTCAATTTTCAAAATTTCCGCAAAGCCCTGCTTCACGAAGCTTCGCTGTTCCTCAAATGTCAGGCTCTCGGTATCTGCCAGCTCATAGCTCATTTTCAGAGAGGCCAGCGGATTTTTCAGCTGATGGGAAATATCTGTAATCAACGCCTTGGTCTTTCCTTCCTCTTTACGTAATCTGTCCGTGACAAGCTGATTTTTTTCTTCCTGCGTCCGCATCTTTTGCTTCAGCTCCTGATACTCGTCCTCCAGCCTGCGGCGGCGCACATCACTGCTCCTGAGAGCCAGAAAGCACAGAACGCCGGCAGTACCTGAAAGAACGCAGAACAAGAAAAAATATCTGCCAACCAATAAAGTCGCAGACCTGTTGAAAGCATGATAACCATAACGTTTTTCCAGTTCCCGTCCTGCCTGGTAATAAAAATCCCGACGGTTTATTTCATCCAGGAATTCTCCGGCCTGCTCCGGCGCCTGGGCGGACATAAACCCAAGAAGCATGCGTTCCCTTTTTTCCAGATTCCAGGCGAGAGAGCCAAAAAGGAGCAGACAGCCCATAGCAAGGGCTGCCGCCGCCGTAAGGCTCAGAATTCTTTTGTTACGGAATTTGTCCATAGATACCCCATCCCCCTGACATTTTGAATGAAATCCCCGCCAAGCTTCCCGCGCAGCCTGCTGATATTGACCGGTACGGTATTGTCGTCTACGAATTGACCGTCCTGCCCCCAAACCGCATCCAGAAGCTGTTCCTTTGTGAGAATCTGTCTGGGATTTTCCATAAAATACGCCAGCAGCAGCCATTCCTTTTTGCTCAGTTCCACAGAGACATCCCCCTGCCATACCTTCATTTCCCGGTAATCAAGACAGATATCACCGGAAGAAAGACGACAGCCGGCCGGTGTTTCCACACGCTTCATCAGGGCATTTACCTTGGAAAGAAGTATGATCAGGCTGAAAGGCTTGGTAATATAATCATCCGCACCGATATCATAACCGTTTACAATATCAATTTCCTGATTCAGCGCGGTGAGGAAAATCAGGTATACGCTGCTGCTTTTTCTTACCTCACGGCCAAAATCCAGTCCGCTGCCGTCCGGAAGAGTGATGTCACTTATGATCAGTGATACCTCATTCTCATGAAACAGCCTGCGTGCCTGGGAAATATGAAAGGCTGGCAGAACACGGTAGCCTTCCTTTTCCAGCCTCAGTGAAATGCCTCTGTTCAGATTTTCATCATCCTCCAAAAGTAAGATTGTTTTCATAAATAGCTTCTTACGATTCCTTTCAGTACATGCCGAAAACCGCTGCACGTACAGGCGGTGCAGCGGTTTTGGTATTTATTCTTCCTCTGTCTGATTTTTCTTCCGTTCTTTTCTGATCCTTTTTTTAAAGAAGGAACCTTTTGGCTCCGATGCTTCCTGCGGCACAGCTGCAGGCTGGGAGTTCATGTCCTCCTGCGAAAAAGGAGGCCGGGTATTCTGCCAGGCTGTATTAGGCGCAGGCTGTGTTCCCATGCGTCCTCCGCCCGGATAGCTTCCGCCATTGTAAGGCGCAGCGCCATAATCGCTGCCGTTTATTGGCCGGCCGGCGCCATAGCCGGTGCGGGGCATTTCCTGCCCGGCGCCGTAATTTCCTGTGCGGGGCATTCCCTGGGCGCTTCCGTACATTCCGGGATACCCACCGTAAAAGTTCTGCGCGGAGGGGTTATTGTACATACCTGGCCCGCCATAATAACCCTGGGGATTCTGTACGGGATAAGGTATCTGCTGCCTGGAAAAAGTACTGCTTTCACCGGTAAGCACGTTATTTTGCTCAGGCTTTTCTTCCTGTATGGAAACGGCTTTCTTCTTAAACCGGAGGATTACCTTAAACAGGTCGCCGTCTATGGCAATCTGCATGGAACCTCCCTGCAGCTCGGCAAAACTCTTGGCAATTGCCAGGCCGAGTCCGCTGCCTTCCGTATTTCTGGAATCATCTCCTCTGACAAAACGTTCCGTCAGCTCTTCAGGGGCAACGGACAGCTCCGTTGCAGAAATATTCTTCAGCTCTACCCTCACATAATCGCTTTCATCTTTCAGATTGACATAAACCCTGGTCCCACTAAGGGCGTATTTGATGATATTGCTGTACAGATTGTCAAAGATCCTGTAGGTTTTCTGGCTGTCCAGAGGAAGGATAATCCGTTCCTTTGGCAGGTTGAATTTGAAATCCAGCCCGGCGGCTTCAATACGGTCATCCTGTTCCAGATAGGCCTGCCGTAGCAGGTTGCAGATATCCACGTCCACAATCTGCAGGGTTACGGATTTGCTGCTGGCCTTGCTGATTTCAAACAAATCCTCTATCAGCACCTTCAGCCGGTTGGACTTGCGCTGCAGGATATCCAGATATTCCGTTTTCTTTTCCTCTGTAATATCCGGTTCCCTGAGCAGCTCTATATAGGTAATAATAGCGGTCAGAGGCGTCTTCAGGTCATGGGACACATTGGTGATCAGCTCTGTCTTCATACGCTGGCTCTTTACTTCTTCATCCACTGCGCGTTTGAAGTCCATCTGAATCTGCCGCAGCTGTGATTTATAGCTTTCGAATATACCGAAATCCTCGGAAAGCGCAGTATCCAGATTGCCCTGGGCAATAGAACGGGTAGCACCCAGCAGCTTCCGGTATTTGCTCTGGATATCCTTCACATATCTTTTCAGAATGAAGTAAATGATGACTGAATAAATAACCAGGCCAAATATACCGGCAAACCAAAAGCAGCATATAACAAGAAGGATGGCAAAATTTACAAGGATTACCTTTATAATAATGCTGTTGGCATCCGTCCCGATATCATAGGTCACCAGATCTGTGTAAAAGCTGTGGCACAGACTGCGTATCTTACCAACAATGCGGTTCCAGTATTTACAAATCAGGCTGTGCTCCTTCAGAAAGCCCTTTCGGAAACCGGATAAACCTGAGCCTATCAGGAAGGAGGCAATGAAAATGACCGTAAGCATGAGGAACATAACCGTTTTGTCAAGGGGCAGAATGCCCAGCTTGCCATTGACCCCGATTCCTGCCCTCACATTGCGCAGAAACAGGTCGTTTTGATATTCATAAATATACTGGATAACCAGGGATGTAGTGGAAAATAAAACCACGGCAGCAACGGTCAGAAACTCTAACGGAATAAGGCTGATGAACGGCAGCAGCTCCTCTGAGTGAAGGCTTTTCTTCCTGCAGAGGAAAAAACCGGCCAGGGCCATCGCCAATATAAAGGCCAGATAGGCCGGAGCGATACCCGCTTCAAAATAACTGTCCCGCCCCGCAAAATGCATGCTCTGGAAATTTGCCATATAAACATAATAATTGTCAGGCTTCATCAGCTCCGTATACTGCGCCTGTGTCAGGCCATAAATAATTCTCATATCAGCCGGCGAAGATATGCTCAGCCGCAGCGTTGGTGAGGAAGCGTTTTCATAATCACCGCTGTAAAGCGTATACTCGGCAACACGGCCATTCACCTCAGCATCATAATCATAGGAATAAGAATACCCGTTGGGAGTTTCCTTACTCAGCTTCAGAGGGAACTCATGCCCTGCATTCTGGACGCGGCTTAAAAACTGTTTTGCATTATTCCGGCACTTTACATTGACATTGGTGATATTGCCGGCGCTGTCATACTGCAGGTTCAGGTAATACATATACTCGGAATTCGCCTGCTTATCGGAAGCATCCTCTCCGCCCACTGCATCAGGCAGGCCGGATCCGCTGTTTGAGATAACAGTTCCGGTATTCAAATCCTCAACATAATAATCCATCATTTCACTGAGGGAACTCAGCATGCTTTCATAGGACGTACACTGGCTGTTAATCGCCTCCCTCTGCAGAGCAAGGAAGGACTGTATACTGGAATCCATATAGGAATCTGAGGGATTATCTGATGCCGGCATCTCAATATCAAGATAAAGATCCGAGTATTCATATTGCTTTTGATCTGCTTTTTCACGAAGGTATTTATATTGAACCAGATTTATTGAAAACAGGTCGCTTATAAAGTCCTGTTCTGTAAGAGGATCAATATAGCTTTCTTCCGCCTTTTTCTGAAAAAGAGGAAACAGACTCATGAAAAGAATGCTGGCAGCCGCACTGATCGCAATTACCGGCAGCAGAAAAGAGCTTTTTTTATTGCTTTTCCATTTTGTATCCAACGCCCCACACCACCTTTAGATATTTCGGATTTTTAGGATCGATTTCGATTTTCTCCCTGATTTTGCGGATATGGACCATAATAGTATCTGTATTGATTGCTTTTTCGTTCCAGATACGTTCATATATTTCATCTGCACTGAATACCCGTCCCGGATTTTTTATGAGAATAGATTAGGAAAGTTCTAAGTCAGGGGCTCAAAATCAAGAGCTTGATATGAAC
>OLQH01000610.1_pt1 | contig 36926 bp, 33 predicted proteins | sample 1672671 | NCBI WGS metagenome assembly OLQH01 (sample SAMEA3136712, study PRJEB25190) | human gut metagenome
CTTAGTACCGCTGCGTGATTATCCGAGCGAGAGCGTCCCCTGCAAGGAACCTTGCAGTGCGGCAGGGGAAAGAAGGATGGAACCGGGCAGGGACACGGACGGCTGCGCCTATGTTTTTTATCTAAACCCTGCTTGCTTCTGTTTGACTTTCCGGTTGAAAATCATTAAACTGATTACATACGCAAACGCTGCAAAGGAGGAACATATGGCTGATTCCAACATAACAAAAAACGCTCTCGCTTCTTCCTTAAAATCCCTGATGGAGCAAAAGCCATTTCAAAAAATCAATGTAAACGATATCTGTGAAGGCTGCGGCATGAACCGGAAAAGCTTCTATTACCACTTCAAGGATAAATATGATCTGGTAAACTGGATATTCTATACCGAATTTGTATCCCATATCCATGTGGAGCTTTATGACAACGGCTGGGATCTTCTGGTGGATGTATGCCGCTATTTTGAAAGCGAAAGGAACTTCTACCGCTGTGCCCTGGCGATTAAGGGCCAGAATTCCTTCCAGGATTATTTCCTCGAAATTATCAGGCCGCTGATCCCTATCTTTCTTTCCGACAGCTTAAAAACCTCTGAGGATCAGCAGTTTTTACTGAATTTCTTCTATGACGGGCTGATTTCCTCCCTGATCCGCTGGCTGTCCGAGGAAAATGAAACCACTGCCGAAGAATTTACAGGCCACCTGAAAAGTGTCCTTCTCCTTTTTGCCGAAGAAATCTTCAATAATCTGAAAGATACTCCTTCCGCTCCTCAGCCTGACTGATTTTTCTTTTTTTATTCCACCGGTAATGGCGGAAGGCCAGCACTCCCCCCGGAATACAGGGAAAAAGGAATGTGGCAAAACGGTACATGAGCGCCGCGGATACCGCACTTACGCTGCCCGCATAGACTCCGAAAAACAGGGTGAATACATATTCCACGGAACCTATACCGGACGGCACGGGTATGACTGCCGCCAGCATCTGTATCAGCGCGGTCAGAAGCATGATCTCCGGCAGGCTCAGGGGAATCTTCCCCGCCAAAAAGAGCCAGGGAACGGCGTACCAGAAGCTTACTTTCAATATATTCAAAAGGATAATGCATAACAGCTTTTTTGGGTTCTTCAGAAGAAGGCCCGCTTCTTTCTGGCAAAGCTCCGCTTGTTCTTCCAAAGCGAGAAGCTTTTCCTCCCATCTGCCCTTTCCTTTCTTTTTCAAAAAAGTAAAAATGACACTGCAGGCTCTTTTCCCTATCGCCACAAAAAGCAGGGCCGCAGTTACCAGTACGGTAATCAGACATCCCAGCAGCATCAACTTCCCATATCCCCTGACACAGCTCTCCCCTTTTGCCGTCAGGATCAGGAATCCGGCTATTCCATACGCCGCCACCGCTAATTTATACATAATATACTGTACCAGACTCATCCCCGTAGCTGTTCCGGCCTGTACCCCATAGCTGTTCAGATAATATATTTCCGCTATCCCGGAACCGCTTCCCAGCGTCGCCACCCGGTAAAATTCACAGTAAAATGCACAGGCAATACCCTTCCCCCACGTGAATGCGGGCTGGTGCCGCAGAGGCTCATTCAGCCGGGGTTGATTCAACCGGGGTTCATTCAACCCTGTCATCACCTGTATTATTTTACCTTCCGTAAGAAAATAACCTGCCGAAAGCAGGCAGGACATCCCGATCAGTATCGGAGAAGTCCTTGCCGCCTCCCGCAGGATCTCAGGTAAAACTTTTCGGTTCGCCACGCAGACCAGAAAAACTAGTGCCAGGACGAACAGCCATTTTCCCCAATTTTTACGTATTTTCAATGCACCATTTCCTTCTTCTTTCTTTTTTTCTCCATTTCCTTCTCCCACAGCTCATCCGCGATGGGCGCCCATTCTGCGGCGTATGCCTCACATTTTCCGCATAGATGATCCGCGCTTTCCGGGCACTGCAGATCCGTGGATTTTGCCCCGGTCCTTGCAACCATTTCCTGAAGCAGCTCCGGATTTTCCAGCATAGGGCAGGGACGCAGCAGGTTATCGTTAAAAGGCTGCCCTTCCCGATAAGCCATAAATAACGGCTGCTTCAGCGCATCCAGCAGTGATACCTCCCTGATATTCGCCCCTGAATAATGTATGAATACACAAGGCTCCACATCACCGTTCGGATTGATATGACAGTAGTTCCTTCCGCCAGCAATACAGCCGCCTACAAACTGCCCGTCATTCTGGAAATCAAAGGCAAAAATAGGCTTTCCTCCCTCCAGAGCCCGGATCTCCCGCACTCTGTGGAACATGTAGACCCGCTGCTCCATGGTGGGCATCAGTTCCGGTGCCGCATCATTTCCTACCGGCATATAATGGAAATACCAGGCATACCGACAGCCTTTTTCAATTATCATATCCAGGAATTCATCACTGGTGACCGCTTCCACATTATTTCTGGTGTAACAAATAGAAGTCCCGAATACCAGTCCGTGTGCTTTCAGCCGATCCATGGCTTCCATAACCCGTTCGAAGCAGCCGTCTCCTCTTCTTCCGTCATTCGCATTTTCAAAGCCCTCCAGACTGATGGACAACGACAGATTACCCACCCGTCTCATTTCCTCGCAGAATGCATCGTCCACCAGGGTACCATTGGTAAAAGCATGGAATTCACAGTCATCATGCTTCTCGCACAGACGGATAATATCATCCTTGCGCACAAGAGGTTCGCCGCCGGTATACATATACAGATATACTCCCAGCTCCTTCCCCTGCGTGATAATGCTGTCCAGCTCTTCATAGCTTAAGTTCATCCTGTTTCCATATTCAGCCGCCCAGCAGCCGGTACAGTGAAGGTTGCATGCACTGGTGGGATCCACCAGCAGCAGCCAGGGGATATTACAATTATGTATTTTCCTCATCTGATTTATTCTTTTCGTTCCATAAAAGAATGCTTCAAACCCCAGATTCAGTGCCGTCATTTTTACCACATGAGGATCCACTTCATTTAATATACGATCCGCATATTTCATCCACTTTCCGTCAGAATTCTTTACAAGCTCCCTGGCCTTGTCATAATCCTCCTTCTGTAATTTATCACCGTCCATAAATTTTTCAGCCAAATCAATCAGCTGGAGAAAACTTTTTTCCCGATCCTTTTTTACATGTTTTAAAGCCCCGTCAATAGCTACGCTGAATGCTTTCCGTTCCGCCTGATGTGCAAATTCCATAACTTCCTCCGTTCTGCGGACAATAGCCCCGCCTGTTTCCTTTGTAATTGTTATCTATATTTTAATTGTAAGAAAGCTCTCTGTCATTGGACACTCTTTTGTCTGTGTCCTTATTTGGGACAAATAAAAATAATGTCCCATTTTCAGACAGATTGATAAAAATGTCTCTTTTAGTTACAATTACCGGCAAGTATGATACAATTAACAAAAGAACCGGAAGTACAAAAAATAAAAATAAAAACAGGAAGTGATATCACTGAAAACAGAAAAAGTAACCTATTCTCTTATAGAAGCGGCTGTTAACCGCGGTATCAAGGAAATGCAGGAGGATCCCAAGCGGAGCGTCCGGAAGCTGGCTGATCTGGGGAATCAGTTTGCCAGGGGACGTTTCCAGAAAAGCTTCTTTGAATTGTCCCAGACTCTTCTTCAGGACGATGACTGTCCTTATTATACACTCCTTTCCCGGCTCACCGAAGAAATTGACCATGAAACCCTCAAACGCTTCGGCGTCAACCTGGGGTATACCAGCTGGACATATGGTGCACAGCTCATCCGTGCTTATGAAAAAGAGCATGGTTTTGAGGTACCCTGGACCATCTTTTTTCATTACCATCCCCAGGCTTCCTTTACTCTTTCCCACATGGACAGCCTCATCCGGGAGGGACGCAGCATCGGCATCTTCACCTATTTTTTGCGTCTGGAAACCATTCCGGAGGATTGGAGCATACTGACGGAGCTGTTCTGCCGATATGAAAACAGCGCCTTTCTTTTATTCCTTCCCGATGAGGAACTGAATGAGGACGCGGCAGGCATTCTCTCCGAATGCCATAATGTCCTGATCTCGGCAGAGCTTTCCACCTGTTATAAGAAAAATATCAGTCTCCTGAAGCAGAAAAGCTGCCTGACGGCGAATCACCATTATTACCTGGAAACCGATGACGAAACATTGTTCAGCCAATTGAAAGGCTGTGAATCCCCCTTTCTTTTCCTCCTCGCCCAAAACGGCTGCAGCCCTGCGGACCAGGAGCAGCTGGCTGAATCCGTTTATCAGCTGCGCTGTCATCCTAAATATCCGGTTTTTCCCATGGAGCTTTTTACGGACCATAAAAGAATCGATCACATTATTTCCGGAAAAACCTGTTTTATGGAAATAAATTCCGACGGAACGTTTTCCCTCCCCGACGGCAGCATTCTTTCCGTCCTGGAGCCTGAGGCCTCCCTTCCGTCCCTTCTCCGTGAAATCACCTTAACGGCCTCCTGCGAAACCTGCAGCTGACACAGGAAACTTTTTTTACACACAAAAAAAACAGCCTGCCCCTTCCCCGGCGTCGTTCTGCCGTTGGTTAGGGTATGGCTGTTTTTTACTGACAGTTTCAATTAATTCCTGTTATCGCAAACCCGCTGTCTCTTCCTTCATCCTTCTGAAAAATAATATTGGGCTTTCCTTCCTCCGCGCCTAATACATATTTGCCTCCGTCCAGTTCTTTCAGTTCAAACAGATTGGTGCCGAGCACCGCCTTCACCCGTTCCTCCGTCAGGATATCAGACGCCGGAATCTTCAGGAAATCACCGCCGCTTTCCACCACCTGATCCTTTTCTCCAAGGTTTACGTAAACGGGATAACCCGCCAGCTCGGAAAGGGCATTAATGTCTCTGTATTTACAGGCAAAAATCACATCTGCCGCAAAGGAAAGGGCTTCTCTGCCGGCCGCAGGCTTCCTGCTGCTGTCCGTCACACTGGAAGCCATGCCGTCCTTGCAGGAAACAGTAACAGCCTGGCCCAGAAGCAGGCCGTCCGCAGTATCCACCACATCCTCCGTCTCCGGAAAGCTCACCGCATACATCTTTCCTTCCGCCGTGTCAATCACCATGCTGTTCATTGCCGCATCCACGATAATACCGTCATAGGTGCCTGTGGGCGCCATTTCAATTTCCTCGGCTTCCATATCATAGGGAACGCTTTCCTGTGTACTGCTTTCCTCCTGAGAGCTTTCCGCCTCATTGCTCTCCTGCTGCACCTGGCTGTCTTCCCTGCCCGATGTCTCTGTCTGAGCGATGCTTTCGGCGGTCTGCTCCGCATTTTTGCCGCATCCGGCAAATAACAGGACAGAAGCTAAAATTCCTGCCGCAAGCGCCGCACTCCCCGCCTTTTTACTCCATCTGAACCTTTTTTCCATCATACTATTTATCTCCTTTTCCGCTATGCTTCCTTTAAAATCAAAGCAACGGGACAATGATCCGAACCGAAAACATCCTTATAAATCACCGCATCCTCCAGCCTTTCCTTCAGCTGCGGGGATACCAGGAAGTAGTCAATACGCCATCCGGCATTCTTTTCCCTGGCATGGAAACGATAGGACCACCAGGAATAAGCATCTTTCAAATCCGGATAAAAATACCGGAACGTATCAATAAATCCATTCTCCAGAAGAACGGAAAACTTTTCTCTTTCCTCATCTGTAAAGCCCGCATTTTTCCGGTTGGTCTTAGGATTTTTTAAATCAATTTCCTTATGGGCCACATTCAGATCCCCGCAGAAAATCACCGGCTTTTTCTCTTCCAGCTTCTTCAGGTATTTCAGGAACTCCTCCTCCCAGGTCATCCGGTAGTCCAGCCTCGCCAGCCCATCCTGGGAATTAGGAGTATAAACCGTCACCATATAAAAATCCGGGAATTCCAGAGTAATGACCCTTCCCTCCTGGTCATGCTCCTCAAGCCCCAATCCGTATGAAACGGACAGAGGTTCTTCTTTTGTAAAAATTGCGGTCCCCGAATACCCTTTTTTCACCGCATAATTCCAGTACTGATGATATCCCGGCAGTTCCAGGGAAATCTGCCCTTCCTGAAGCTTACTCTCCTGAATGCAGAAAATATCCGCATCCGCTTCCTTGAAAAAATCCATAAAGCCTTTGCCCATACAGGCTCTCAGGCCGTTTACATTCCACGACACCAGTTTCATTCCGATCCTCCTTCTTCATCCATTCCTCTTTACTAAAACTGCAGCAATACGGTGGCAATCTGGAAATAAATCACCAGAGACAGCGCATCTACAATTGTCGTTATAAAAGGACTCGCCATAACCGCCGGGTCGAAGCCGATTTTCTTAGCCAGCATAGGAAGGCTGCAGCCCACGATCTTTGCCACAAAAACCGTAACCACAAGGGTTATGCAAATCACAAACGCCACCTGGACAGCCACCCTGTCAAACAGCATCAGCTTCACAAAATTAGCCGCCGACAGCGTAACACCGCACAGCAGCGCCACCCTCGCTTCCTTCCAGATTACCCCGGGCAGATCATAGAAGCGGATCTCATCCAGGGAAATACCGCGGATGATGGAAACACTGGCCTGGCTTCCCGCATTTCCGCCCGTATCCATCAGCATGGGAATAAAAGTTGACAACACCATACAGGCGCTCAGCGCCGATTCATAGCTGGCGATAATCCGCCCGGTAAAAGTGGCCGACACCATCAGAAGCAGCAGCCAGGGAATCCTTTTTTTCCAGGTTTCAAGCACGCCGGTTTTCATATAAGGCTTATCGCTCGGCACGATAGCCGCCATTTTTTCAATATCCTCTGTGGCCTCTTCCTGCAGGATATCAACGATATCATCTACCGTAATAATACCCACAAGCCTGTTTTCATTATCCACAACCGGCATGGCCGTAAAGTCGTATTTCTGGAACTGCCTGGCAACCTCCTCCTGATCCATCATGGTGCTGATAGAAATAACATTCTCATGCATGATATCAGAAATCACTTCATCCGGCTGGCTCAGAAGCAGATACCGCAGGGCCACCGTTCCCACCAGCTTCCTCCGGCTGTCCAGCACATAACAGATATTAATCGTCTCACTGTCCACCCCGATTTTACGGATTCTGGCAATCGCCTCATCCACAGTCAGGTTTTCCTTCAGATCCACATACTCCACCGTCATAATGCTTCCGGCGGAATCCTCCGGATAACGAAGCAGATGATTGATATCCCTTCTTGTCTCCGGACTGGCGTTTGCCAGGATTTTCTTTACCACATTCGCAGGCATCTCTTCCATAAGATCCGCCGCATCATCGGCCATCAGATTATCCACAATATTAGCGGCATCTCTGTCCGACAGGGATGTGATGATAAACTGCTGATTATCCACATCCATATACGAAAAAACATCCGCTGCCAGATCCTTCGGAAGAATACGGAAAACCTTCAGCATATCCTGTTCTTCCATTTCCTCCAGCAGCGCTGCAATATCTGCATCATTAAGCTCCGACAGCATCTGGCGAAGCCTTGTATACTGCTTGCTGTCAAGCAGTTCTCTTATTACCTTGCGTTCTTCCATGACAATCTCCTTCCGGCGGTGTCATGACAGCTTTCAGGCATGGATCTGCCCCCAAACGGGCACATCCGGCAGCTTTCCTGCAAAGCTCCTTCCCCGCCTTACCTGTAATCGTTATCTGACTGCAACTTCGCCCGGGGACCGGAACATCACTGCTTCCTGCCGTTTTGCTCTTCATTAAAACCACCACCTTCCGGAAATTTATTTTTACCTTAATACCAGTTTTAAATACTCATTCACTATACCTTTACAATTACCCTTTGTCAATAAAATAGTATCTGTCAACTGCTTCCAGCACGGCCCTTCCTCCCGTAGCCTCCGTCAGCTCTTTTTTCAGCCGCTCCTCCTCCTCTGCCGCAACCACAGTCTCCAGCGACACCCGGTCCGTATACTCCGCATTCTCCTGCAAAAGCCCCCGCTTCCCCAGGATATACTGAACACGCCCGATATCCGAATAATCCGTCCCGATCCGAAGCCGCGTCCCATACCGCATAACAGCCACCCTGCTGTTTTCAAGCCCCGCCTTCACCGCCGCCCCATAAGCCCTTACCAGACCCCCGGTCCCCAACAGCGTCCCGCCAAAATACCGCGTCACCACCACCGCAACATTACAAATCCCTTCCCCCAGCAGCACCTCCAACATAGGCCTCCCCGCCGTCCCCGAAGGCTCCCCATCATCACTACACCGCGTCAGCTCCCCTCTTCTCCCAATCACAAAAGCCGAACAATTATGAGAAGCATCCCAATACCTCTTCTTCACCTCCTCAACAAAAGCCACCGCCTCCCCTTCCGTCTCCACCCTCCTGACCTCCGCCAAAAACCGAGACTTCTTCTCCACAATCTCCCCCGTCCCCCCTTCCAACACACATTTATATGGTAAGAACTGCTCCCACTTTTCCATAAAATTACCTCCTTACTTTCTATCCTTCTATCCTTCCATCCATATTATCTTACCATACCCACCCCAATCATGTATATTCCATTTCTATTCCCTTCCCCTCTCCTTTCTTATCCACTGCCTACCCCGGTTCGAGTCCCCATCCCCGCCCGCCGCCCCGGCTGTTTCCCTCGTCCCTGCCATGCGTGCCGTCCTATGGTTCCTGCGGGGCCGCGTATCCTATATAGCCCAGGCTGCATCTCAAAAAAAAGGAGCGGTTTCTTACTGTTTTGATCCTGTCCTTCACTGCCCGCCCTTAGCGGCGCTGTAAGCGACTAAAGTCGCTACGACGACCAAAGGGAGGAGTTTAAGCCGCGTTGGCAGTAAAGTATAGAAATAAAACAGTTAGAAACAGCCCCTTTTTTTTGTCTGGCACTGGGGGAGCAGAGTGTACGCGGCCGGAGAGACGGCGGAGGATGCCGGGGACAGCCAGGGAGAGACTGCACAGGCGGCGTTCCTATACCATAACTCGCCCTCCCCCACTACCTGCCGGTTCCAGGCACAATTCCATCGAACAGGAAACTTTTCCCATGATCCTCCGACCGGTACCGCGCCAATGTCCACGCATCGCCTCCGTCATAATCCCCGTCGGCACCCTGACCGCAGAGGACATAAAGCGTTCCGTTTTCCCAATAAGGCATCTGCGGATAATCATAGGGCGCATAAGTATAGTCCCCGTCAAGCGTCACCAGTTTTTCTTCCATTTTCACAAGACTGTAGGAAAATCCTCCGTCCTCCGTTACATACAGATCTGCGCTGTCACCGCCATTATGGGCGAGCGCGGCAAATCCGAAATCCTCATCGAAAAAGGTAAAGTCGATATCCATACCGGTCTGGGAGTGAAACGGATCCTTTCCTACCTGATACCAGCTTTTCCCGCCGTCATAGCTTTTTATCAGGCCATAAAACCGGCTGCCCAAAGCAGCATCCAGCACTACCATACGGAAGGTTATCCCCTGTTCCTTCAGAGATACTTCCCTGGCATAGTCGCCATTATAGGTATCCCATAATTCTTCACCCTCCCTTGGCCCGCTGCTTTCTTTTCCCTGAACCGGTACGTCTTTCCCATTTTCCGCTTTTCCGTCCGCCGGATTCGTTCTGGCCGGCGATTCCGCTCCCGCCGACTGTTCTGTTTCTGAGGCCCTTACCATCTTAACCGTCCTGTCCGCCGCGGCAATATCAGACATTCCTCTCTTTATCGCGGCCTGATACGCTTCCTGTGTCTCAAGTCTGCCGTATCTTTGCAGCCCCGGCGTCTGTGAACTCACCACCCGGTAACGGTAATGCAGGCAGTCCTTCGTGATCCCGTCATACAGGAGAAACAGCAAACCGGAATCATCCAGCTGCATGGCCGGGAAGCCATCATAAACCGCTTCCGAAGCGTTCGGATATCGCTCTCCCAGCACTGCCTGATACAGTTCCTTCATCCCCTCTTCCGGTGATTTGGCAAACTTATACATATCGGACGTATCATATTCCCCCGGCAAGTAAAAGTAGTATTCCTCTTTGTCCGACAGTTTATAAGCTTCTCCCGCCGCTGTTTCCAGCCCCCATCCGCCGTCCATGCCATTCAGAAAACGATAAACGTAATATCCGGCCGGTGTCTTTACCAGACGGAAATCATATCTCATTTCCATGAAACTTCCGTCCGCCACCTGTCCCGCAATTCCCGGTGAAACAAGGAATTCCGCCGTATGCACCTCATACAGTCCATCTGCCTGATCCCCCGCAAGACACCGGACAGAGTCAATCTGAACGGCACTGTCCACCCCGTTTATCTGGTAACAGCTTTGGAATTCCTTCAATATATTCCGCACATTCCAGCATTCTTCCGCATCTGTCGTTTCCACAAAAAAGATTCCTGTCTGTGACGGCTCATACCCCACCCCGGAAGGATTGCTTTCTGCCAGGGAACGCATTTCCTTAATGATAGATTCTTCCGGGCTTTGCTTTTCTTGTTCTCTTTGTCCAAAGTACTGCTTCAGCTTAACCCAGATTACATTTTCTTTTTCTTCCCCCTGTACAGCTTCTGTTCCGTTCCATTCCTCTCTTTCATCCGTACTGGTCCATATAATGGGATTTATCGCTTCCGGAGATTTTTCATCTCCGGATGTTGTTTCCATGGATACCGGGCAAAGTGTCAGCGTTCCTCCCTGTGCAATGCTCCCGTCATTCAGCCTGCAGTCCTGATTCATAACAAGACTCCAGCGCGCGTCCCCACCCTTTCCGAGTGTGACGGCGATAGTTCCGTACCGTTCACATTCACTGCTGTCAAAAGATTCCCGAATCTCCGGCAGTTCCAGTTCCACCGTCCCGCCTATGCTCAGCTTACATTTTACCCCATCCACTTCAGCCTCCCAGTTTCCGTGCATGGCCGCCAGCGGATCTATATAAGAAATTCCATCTCCCCGCTCTCCATAGGTCGCCAGATACTGGCATATTTCACCGGCTTCATTCCTGCCGGTGACTGCACAGACATCGTTCTGCAGCCATTGATATTTTAATGCTGTCTGCGGAAGAAACGGCAGCTGCTCCTTTTCTCTCTTCAGTACCCCATAATAAATACGGTAAACGGCCGTTGTCTGCTTTTCCGTATTTTCCACCGTCACAAGCGTATATTTCCGATCGGGTGATCTCTGTATGCTCACCTTTTCAGGCAGAACCAGCGCAATGCATACTACGGCCAATATGGCTGCCAGAACACTGCTTCCGAATAAAAGCCATTTTTCCTTCTTCCCAATCGGAAGCCACAGGAAAAGAATCCAGAACACCGCCAGGAACAGTCCTGCGAATACTGCGGATTCCATCCACGGAAAGAGCCAGGCAAAGTCTCTTGGGATGATGAACTGACGGTAAAGTACGGCCCCTCCGGCTAAAGCTGCTATGCCAAGGAGAAGTATTACCGTACAGATTATCTTTCCTGTTTTCTTATTTTTCTTATTATCTTCACTCATTCTAATCACTTACCTCAATATTTCCTATCCGGTTCCCCTGTGGGAACAATATCGTATCCCGTTAATTATACTCTGTGTGATTACCGCGTGCAATCCATTATCTCCGTATGAATTATTTACAGCCGGATTATTGTTCATCTGTATTATCTTAGTTTGCAGCCGTATATGTCTGCCCAATAAAAATCGGGCACTTAAAAAAAGAACGGCAGCACCCGTCAACGGTGCTGCCGCCTCAAAATACAAATCCTGTATTAATCCACTATCGCAGTAGGAGAAACCTCCCTGAAAACAATCATACCGTCAAAATCTGCGGAAGGAACCACCGCCTGTGTATAAAACATTTTCGAAATCTTCTGCCAGCCTGCAATCCCCACATTCAGTGACGTTATTTTCTGTGAAGAATTCAGTATTTCCTGCCAGCCGCTGTCCTCCGATACCTCCGAAAAATCCAGATAATAATAATCACCTTGAAGCTTATCCAGCTGTCTGTTGAGATCGTTTTTATTTTTCACTTCCATAACCTCAAATCCGCCGCTGTCTTTCTGTGAATTAAACCGGGTTGCCGCAGCGTCGGTTCCAATTGCGAAATAGCCATCCCCGTAGGCTTCCGTCAGATGCGCGCCAAGGCAGGTATAGCCCGAAACCGAACTTTTACCGATATGCCCGTTATGTCCATTAATGAAAATGAGGCTGCCGTCGCCCTGGCTGACAAACCATTCCACCTTTTCCGCCATATGCCCATCCCGCAAGGAATTGTAATCCGTTCCGCTGGCACACAGCTCGCTGGATTCATAAATACTGTTTGCACATTCTCTGGCAAAAGCGAAATCCCTTTCCCCCGAAACAGCTGTGATTTCCTCCTCCTTTTCATCCATCGCCTTCAGGAGGGCCAGGGCGTCAGTCTGTGCCTGCTCCAGCACAGAATTATCCAATACGTACCGGTTATCATCCGTCAGCCGGGAAAATATCTCTTTATATTCTTCACTCAGTTCCGGGGCCGCCTCATCCAATACGGAAAAGAGATATTCTTTATTATTATCGTATCTCTGCATATCCATCCCGTAAAAATGAAGATCCCGGCCTTCCGCCGCCTCCGCATTATAGCTGCGCATCCAATCCGCCAGTTCGGCAAGCTCCTTTGTGCGGTAAATCCCAAATCCAAGCTCCGCCACCGCCTCCTGCGCGGTTCCTTCCCCGCCATGGATATAGGCGTCCACCTTCAGTCCCCCGCCAAAATCACCTTCTATCACAAAGGTACGGCAGCCGTTATTTTTCACTAAAGCCTTAAATACCTCAGCCTTCATCTGCTGATATTCCGATGCCCCATGACTGGATTCCCCCAGTCCGACTATCTTTACATGATCCGGCGCCGTAAGCGTTCCGATATCTGTCTGACAGAAGGAAAGCTCCTCCTCCGTCAGGATTTTGCCGCCGCAGCCGGCCAGCAGTGTCATACTCATGGCCGCCGCCATAAAAATCGCTGTCATACGTTTTACTTTCCTGTTTTTTGCTTTCATCGAAATTTTTCTCCTGTCTGCTCTTATTTTAGTCTTTTTCCGATATTGCACTGATCTGTCCTTTTGAAAAACGAAGCGTGAAGCGAATCACTCCTGCCGCACTCCCCTTTTTTCCCGTTTCACTGCCCGCAGCGCCCGTCAGCTCCGCCTCCAGCGACGCTCCCATGGCCTCCGCAAGGTATCTGGCTATGGTTAATCCCAGCCCTGTGCTCCCCTGTTTTTCAGAATTATCAGGCACGAAAAAACGTTCAAAAAGATGCTCTGCCTCTTCCTCCGTAATTCTATTTGTATCATTCTCAAAATGAATTTCCGTCTGTTCCTTTTTTTCATTAACCGAAATGCGAAGGAAACTCTCCGCATACCGGCCCGCATTCTGACAGAGATTGGAAAAAATCCTCTCCAGCGCCTCCTGCTCTCCCCATATCCAGACCGGATGCTCCGGAATATCCGCATCCACAGTCAGGCGGGTCTCCTGCAGCACACGATAATTGTCCGTCAGTGTCTCCCGGAGAATTCTTCCCGCATCAATCCGGCACAGCTTCAGCCGGAAATCCCCTGCTGTCAGTCTGGAGAAGCTGTAGAAGCGGCTGACCAGCTGTTCCAGGAAACGGGCCTTGCGTTCCATTAAGCCGAGTATTTCCTCCAGTTCCGCTCCCTTATATTCCGTTCCTTCCTTTTCCCTCAGCAGCCTCAGATAGCCAAGGATAACCGTCAGCGGAGTCCGCAGATCATGGCTGATATTTTCTATCTGCTCCTGAAACTGCTTCTCTCTCTTTCTGTACTGCTGCCCCTCCGACCTTATTTCCTTCAAGGTAAGATTCATGGACTGCAGAAGCTTTTCCATGCTCCTGTCGGGCACCGAAATGTGCAGGATCCGATCCTGATCCGGTTCCTTCCTGATTTCCTCAAGTTCCCTGCAGGCCTCCCGAATAGAGTGTTTCAGGGCATAAAAACGGATGCTGAAACAGATAGCTGCCAATGCCAATGCTGCCAATATCACATATATCATTTTTCTACCTTTACCCAATACGGCATTTCTGCCATCCTGTAACCCTTTCTCACAATTCTTTTTTCCTGAAGGCAAGTATCCCCGCCGCAGTGAAAACAAGAATTCCCGCAGCTCCGGATACCAGGCATTTCATCATCCCCTGAGGTGTATCCCACAATATGGCATATCCGCCGAGAGTGACCCTGACTTCCTCTGCCAGGAAATTTTCAGGAAAAAGCAGCGCGGCTTCCTTCAGAAGCTCCGACTGCAGCACATGGCTGAGATACAGCAGCCCCCTGGGTATTCCGATCACAAGAAAAAACCACACCACAATACCTGCTGCCGTCTTTTCCACCGCATCCAGCACAAGGATCCCCAGCATCATTGCCGCCCCGGCGATAAGAGACATCGCCGGTATTTCCAGCAGCACGGCCCTCAGCTCCATTTCTTCCATCGGCAGGAACAGCCTGGCGCTTCCCACATAGGCCGTCATAATTACAATCAGACTGCAGGCCGCGGCGAAGATTCCCACCATACATTTCCCCATAAATATGACAGGTCCCGTAATGCCGTAAACCACAGCATTTTTCATCATCCCGTTTTTCCTGTCTTCCCCGAACATAATGCCCGCTGCCAGCAATGCCATGTAACAATACAGCATGGGGCTCCCCACTAGCATCCCCAACGAAAAATGTGCCGTTGCATAGGGAATCTGCCCCTGGCAGGAAAGCAGCCAGTTCAGAAAAAATACCGCCGCTGCCGTAATTCCGGTAAAAAGATACATGCCCCTGCTGTGTAAGATCCGGTAGCCTTCGCTTTTCATATAATTCAGCATGCCCCCGCACCTCCGTTCTTCAGATTCATGTAATAATCCTCCAGAGTATATCTGCGGCGTTCCAGCGCGGTAATGAGAATCCCGTTCTCATAGGCCAGGCGGCTGACCACCTCTTCTTCCATGTCCTTACCGGTAATCCGTATGGATTTATCCGCCAGTACCCGGTAACGGGCCTCCGGGAAAAAACGTTCCAGCTGTGCCGCGTACCTTTCGGTATCCGCTTCCACAACCCGGATTATGATACAGTCCGCACATCGTTCTTCCAGCTGCGCCGCGGTGATCTCCTCCAGCAGCCTTCCCTTGCTTAAAAATCCGAAAACAGTGGCTGTCTGCTGCAGCTCCGCCAGAATATGGCTGGACAGCAGAATCGTAACATTCTTTTCTTCATTGAGCCGGTGCATAAGGCTTCTGAATTCCCGGATCCCACTGGGATCCAGACCGTTAACAGGTTCGTCCAGGATAAGGAACCTGGGTTCTCCCAGCATAGCCATCGCCAGGCCCAGCCGCTGTTTCATTCCTGGTGAAAGCTTTCCGCACTTATCCGATCTCCGCTCCCATAATCCGACAAGCTTCAGAACCTCCTCTCCGCATGTTTTGCCCGGAATCCCCTTCTGGATCCGATAATATTCCAGATTTTGTTCTGCGGATAATCCGGGCAGAAGGCCCGGCTGTTCCACCATGGCGCCGATCTGCTTCCGACAGCGTTTCAGCTCCTTTTCCTCATATTTCCCCCAAAGCCGGATTTCTCCCTCGGTAGCCCGGGCAAGGCCCGTCAGCAGCTTAAGAAGGGTTGATTTGCCCGCTCCGTTGTCGCCTATCAGTCCGTAAATATCGCCCTGCTTCACATGCATGGAGACCTGCTTCAGCGCATAAAAAAATCCGTAGGCTTTGGAAGCCTGCCTGGTCTGCACCACAAAATCTTTCATTCGGTTCCTCCTTTTCAGGGGTTTCAGGCATTTGCCGGCAGGGAAGCGCTTCCCTGCTGCAAATGAAGTATATCGCATTGGATTATAAATAGTACTTAAGAACTTTTAAAGAAGTGATAAAGATTATTCCAGCTTAAAGCCGATCCCATATACCGTCCGGATGTATTCATCCCCGGCTCCGGCTTCCTTTATTTTTCTGCGCAGATTGCTGACGTGTACATTCACCGTGTTGTTTTCGCCGTAGTACCCGCCTTTCCATATCTGCTCATATAGAAGCTCTCTGGAATATACTTTTTCCGGATTCTGGATTAGCAGAAATAAAATTTCATATTCATACGCGGTGAGTGAAAGGGGCGTGTCCAATACAAGAACCTTTCGTCCTTCCGGATAAAGCCTCAGCTCCTTATAGAAATATACCTTTGCACCGCTTTTTTCTTCATGATGCCCTCTCCGCCTGAGCGCTGCTTCCACTCTCGCCGTCATCTCTTCCGGCTCAAAGGGCTTTGTGATATAATCATCCGCGCCCTCCTTCAGCAGAGTTACCTTATCCTGAAGCGACGATCTTGCTGACAATACCAATACAGGGATATCACAGCCGCCCTCCCGCAGCGTCAGCAGAAGCTCCTCACCTGTCATACCCGGAAGCATGAGATCCAGCATGATGAGATCAGGCTGTTTTTTCTCGCAGCACAGCAGCGCTTCCGTTCCCGAATAAGCCTGCTTCGTCTCATAGCCCGCATCCTCCAGAATCCGCTTCAGCAGTCCGCTGATATCGACATCATCCTCAACTATTAAAATCTCCTCTTTCATCACTTTATTTCCTTTTCTGCACTGCAGTTGTCTGCTTCATATGCAAGCCGCTCCGCATACTTCTTCAGATAGTCTGCAAAGCTCTTCGCCATAGTGTTTTCCGGACTGTTTTTCCTCCGTATAAGCAAATCCAGGTTATAGACCTTTGCCATGGAACTGGAACGCAAAATCATACCGGCTTCCTCCAGAATATCCTCCGGTATGGGCGATGCCCACATATAAGCGCCCGGAAGCGTTTTCAAAAGATCAATCTGGCTCCCTCTGTCATAGACATAAATCCGCCGCGGCGGCGTCTCCTGCAAAAGCGGATCGATGCGCGCCATAGTCATGGAAGGGTTGCGGTGGTCACCGTGCACGATCTCCGTGTACCGTTTGAGCATATCCGGAGTGATATCCGCCTTCCCTGCCAGGGGATGATCCCGGCGCATGACCAGCAGCATCTGAAAACGCATCAGAAGCGTATGGCACAGATTCTTGTTTGCCAGCAGCTGTCCGTAGTAGCTTTCATAAAAAGCGGGAATGCGTATGACCCCCAAATCGCTTTCCGCCCGGAAAACCTGATCGATCACCTTCTCTGTATTTGTTTCACAGAAATGAAGGGAAAGCGGCTGTTCCGGACGGATTTCCTCATTCATCCACAGCGACAGCGCCTGCGTGCAATAGGAGGCACGGGAAACGGAAATCCCCAGGGACGCCGGGATTTCCACGGATTCATTCCCGATGTTCTCCAGCTGCTCCACCTGCGCCATGATATTTACCGCATAGGAAATAAAGGCCTCTCCCTGCGGCGTGAGTTCCACACCGTTGAGCGTGCGGTCAAATATACGTATATGCAGTTCGCTTTCCAGGCTCTTCAGGGCGCTGCTCACATTCGGCTGTGCACAGAACAGCGCATGGGACGCTTTTGTGATGGAGCCTTCTTTATAAATAGCCAGTACATATTTTAATTGCTGAAGATTCATAGACGCCTCCCACAATGACCGGATGAAAAAATGTCATATTCTTTTTATATATCCTGATAGCAATTTTATATGATACGTAATTCATATGCAAGCGTTACAATGAATACAGTAAAATATTAATTTTCATGAAAGGATGTGTGGATATGGCTGTAAAGGTTGCTGTATTAGGAGGAGGAAACGGAGGACATGCCGCTGCGGCGGATCTCTCCAACCGCGGTTTTTGCGTACATATGTATGAAGATGCGCGTTTTGCAGGTAATATTAAAAAGGTTTTTGATACCCACGAAATCACTATGGCAGGAGCTGCCGGAAACGCCACCGTCAAAATCGACATGGTGACATCCGATCTGCAGGAGGCCATACAGGATGTGGAATTTATATTTGTGGCGGTACCCGCCTTTGCCCATGATGTTTATGCCAGAGCGCTGGCGGAACTCGTACATCCCGGCCAGACTGTTATGGTGATGCCCGGTACCTTCGACAGTCTTATTTTCTGGAAGGAATTCAGGAAAAAAGGACTGGAGGATGTGGTCGTTGCAGAGACAAACACCCTGCCCTATGCCACCCGCCTTCAGGGGCCCGGAAGCACGTTGATTATGAGCCTATTTAATCCCCTCAAAGTCGGTGTAATGCCTGCATGCAGAACGCAGGAGACCTTGGAGAAGCTCCGCACCTTCTATCCTTCTCTGGAAGCGGTGGAAAGCGTAATCGCCTGCGGACTTTCCAGTCTGAATCCCATCATCCATGTTCCGGGCTGCATTCTGAACGCAGGAAGGATTGAATATGCAAAGGGCGAATTTTATTTCTATACAGAGGGCTTTACCCCCTGTGTTGCCCGTACCACAGAGGCCATCGACAAGGAACGTATCGCACTGCTGGACAGCTTCGGCTACGCCAGTGATATCGTTGCCCACGGAGTGGGCGGCTCGATCGTAACGGACGATATTGGTGAGGCGATTGCCAGTGATCCCAATTTTGCCAAAATAAAAGGGCCTGCCGATACCAACAGCCGCTACTATGCAGAAGATATTCCCTATGGCCTGGCTCCCTGGGCAAAGCTCGCCCGGGCCATGAATGTAGATGTGCCGGTCATTGAGTCCATGATCACAATAGGTTCTGCCCTTCTCGGCTATGGCTGCTGGGAAAAAGGGCACTCCCTTCAGGATTTGGGAATAGAAGGCATGACAAAGGAAGAATTAAAGGAATATCTGGAAACCGGTAAATAAAATCCCCCGCCAGGGGAATCAACAGCTTATGGAAGGAGCTTGAATCATGGCATTTCATTCAATCAAACCCGTACAGATGACGGAAAATATATTCAGTCTGATCAGCAAAGACTGGTTCCTTATGTCTGCCGAAAAAGAAGGACGCGTCAATCCCATGACCGTGGCGTGGGCTACGGCAGGTATTTTATGGCAGAAGCCGGTTGTAATGTGCGCAGTCCGTCCGGAACGCTTTACCCGGGAATTCCTGGACGCCTCCGATGTCTTTTCACTCACAGTATTCGACAACAGCTACCGGAAGATGCTTGGCTACTGCGGGACCGTTTCCGGCCGTGACCAGGATAAGGTTAAGGAATCAGGGCTTACCGTAGCCCATTCCGGCGAAGTTCCTTATTTTGAAGAATGCCGGATGGCTATTCTGTGTAAAAAGCTTTGCGTCACGCCGCTGAAGGAAGAGGATTTCCTCGGGGATAAGGAATTTACACAGAAGTGGTACGGCGGAGATAATCATGCGGACGGAACCGGAGGAGGTTATCATCTGCTGTATATTGCGGAAATCACTGATATTCTTGTGAAGGACTGATACAAAAAGGAGAAAGCTGCTTAACTTTCTCCTTTTTTGTTATTTCTTTTTATCAGTTTCTTATCAGGTCTTTCAACGCCTTCTCCCATCAAATATCTGATCAATCATCCCATACTCAAGCGCCTCTGCCGCGGACATATAATAATCCCTGTCCGTATCCGCCTTCAGTTCCTCTTCCGTTTTCCCCGTACTTTCCGCCAGGATACGTATCACCCTCTGATTGCTTCTCTGCATATGATCCGACAGAATCTTGATATCACTGGCCGGTCCCTGTATCCCGTTTCCGCTGATCGCCGCCTGATGGATCATAATTTCCGCATTGGGAAGCGCCATCCGTTTTCCCTTCGTTCCTCCCGCAAGAAGAACTGCGCCAAAACTCGCCGCCATCCCGATACATACAGTGGAAACATCACATTTGATATACTGCATCGTATCATAAATGGCGAATCCGGCCGTAATGGAGCCCCCCGGACTGTTGATATACAGCTGGATATCCTTTTCAGGATCCTGGGATTCCAGAAACAGCAGCTGCGCCACGATCAGCTCTGCCGAAACATCATCCACCTGTGTTCCCAGAAAAATAATACGGTCGGACAAAAGCCTTGACATAATATCATAGCTTCTCTCCCCATTTTTAGTCTGTTCTATCACGTAGGGTATCGCTGTACTCATGCCGCCATCCTCCCCGCCTTGTTCCTGCAGGACGCAGAATAAAATCTGCTGCACATGGATATCTCCGTCTGCTTGGGATAAAAATCACCTTTTATTCTATATTCCTGCGGCGTACATCCATACAGCTTGTGAAAGGCCAGCGTAAACGCCTGCTGGGAACTATAGCTGGCTTCACAGGCGATTTCCACAATTGGTATATCTGTATATACCAGCTTTTCCGCCGCTTCCGTAAGCCGCCGCCCCTGAATGTATTTATATATGGTACAGCCCGTATTTTCCGCAAAAGCCCTGGCTATATAGAACCTGGAATAATTGAGTTCTTTTGCGATTTTTTCCAATGTCAGATCTTCATTGAGGTTATCCCGGATGTATTGCAGCACGCTTCTGACCGCTGATTCATTACTCATATATGAAAGCCTCTTTCCTTTTTTATTTTACTCAAACTTCGCCCATACCCCTGTACGTCTCACGGCAAGGCTCCGGTACAGGAATCCCATGAACGGTTTCTTTTTGTATCGCAGTTCAATCCTGCCTGAACTGTTCCCATTTTACCATAAAAGGAAACCGTATGTCTTAATAGAAATTGCCCAAAACGATTGTTCTGTGTTACTATGGAGGCAAAAGAAATAAAGGTGGTGCCCTATGCAGAAAATAATGATTATCGAGGATGAGCCGTCCGTCCGGGAGGAACTGGCTATCCTTTTGAATAATGAAGGCTATCAGGCCCTGGTTATAAATGACTTCGTTAATATACCGGAACAGGCCGCGGACAGCGGCCCTGATCTCATTCTTCTCGATCTCGGGCTTCCCGGACGGGACGGCTTCTCCCTGTGCGCGGATATCCACAGCAAAACAGGCGTCCCAATCATCTTCGTCACCAGCCGCAATTCCGCCATGGACGAGCTGCGGGCGCTGAGTCTGGGCGGTGATGACTATATTACCAAGCCCTACAACATCCCTGTTCTGCTTGCCCATATCAAAGCCGTTCTGCGGCGCAGCAGCAGACAGCAGGAACCCGATGTGCTGAACGTAAACGGGCTCAGCCTCTGTCTCTCAAAGGGTGTGGTTACCTCAGGTGAACGGACTGCGGAGCTGACGAAAAACGAAATCAAAATCCTGGCGCATCTCATGAATCATCCCGGTGAAATCATTTCACGGAATGATTTAATCGAATTATTATGGAACAGTCATATTTACATTGATGATAACACACTGAGCGTAAACATAACACGTCTCAGGACAAAGCTTGAGGAACTTGGTTTCCCGGGCTACATCAAAACACGGCGCGGATTGGGGTATCAGCTATGACATTAAAAGAATTCTTATCCGACAGGCTCGGACGGCTCGTCCTTCAGCCGGTATCCATGGCTGTCATGGCCGTTTTTCTGCTGGCAACCGGCACACAGGCCGGCATATTGATAATCCTCCTTATCGTCTGGTTCCTGCTGTTTCTTATCCTGCAGGCATATGATTTTCTGAAGTTACGTTCTCACCTGGATGAGCTGAAGTCCATTATGGACGTGCTCGATCAGAAGCACCTGTTTTCCGAATGTGTGCCCAAACCCCATAACGCCTATGAACGCCGGATTTATCAGCTGATGCGCCGGTCGGGCAAAGCCATGATCGAAGCCGTATCCGACGCCCGCTGCGCGCAGCGGGACTACCGGGAATATATCGAAAGCTGGGTTCATGAAATCAAGACACCCATTACGGCTGCCAGGCTGATCTGCCGCAGCGCCGATCCCCGGCTGAGGGCAAAGCTTTCCCGGGAACTCAGCCAAATCGATAATCACGTGGAGCGGGTTCTTTTTTATGCCCGGGCGGAAAGCCCTGAAAATGACTTTATCATTTCACGGACCGATCTCGCCGGTATCGCAGAAGAGGCGATCGAACAGCACCAGTCCCTTCTTATACAAAGCGGTGTACGGATCGAGACCGGGGATCTGGCACAAACTGTGTATACGGACGGCAAGTGGGTATGCTTTATCTTAGGACAGCTTCTGCAGAATGCGGTCCGATACCGCACCGATACCCCGGTCATCACCCTGTCCGCCCGGCAGCTGGGCCGGCAGATACAGCTTACCGTCGAGGATAACGGGATCGGCATCCCATCTCATGAACTCCCCCGGGTCTTTGAACGGGGCTTCACCGGCAGCAACGGACGGTTACGCGGCGGTTCCACCGGTATGGGGCTGTATCTGTGCCGCCGTCTTGCCGGTTCCATGGAAATCGATCTGCAGATTCACTCTGCCGAAGGACAGGGAACAAGCGTAATCCTGACTTTCCCTTCCCCGGAATCCATAGCTCCACAGACTGACTGACGCACAAACCTTTCAAAAATGTAAGAAAGTGCAATATAACTTCGATACCGCCGCCCTTGCTTATGAGGTATCCTGCTCTTATACCATTGAAAGAAGGGAGACACGATTATGCTGCACATAAAAAACATAGAGAAATATTATGGAAGCAAAAACAATGTCACAAAAGCGCTGGATCGGATCAGCTTTGATGTGGAGGACGGCGAATTTATCGCTATCATGGGGGCTTCGGGAAGCGGCAAAACCACACTGCTCAACTGTATTTCCACCATTGACACGGCCAGTGCCGGGAGTATCCTGCTGGACGGGGAAAACATCACGGAAATACCCTCCGGTGAACTGGCGCGTTTCCGCCGGGAACGGCTGGGCTTTGTTTTTCAGGATTTTAACCTCCTTGATACCCTGACCCTGGAAGAAAATATCGGTCTAGCCCTCACTATCAATCATGCGGATGCTCTTACCGTTCAGAAAAAAGTCCATGATGTGGCGATTAAGCTTGGTATCGAAGACGCCCTCTCCAAATTCCCCTATCAGGTATCCGGCGGGCAAAAACAGCGGGCCGCCTGCGCACGTGCCATGGTTGCGGGGCAGTCGCTGATTCTGGCAGATGAGCCTACCGGCGCCCTTGATTCCAAATCCTCCAAAAATCTTCTGGAAATCATGACCCGGATGAACCGGGATATGAACGCCACCATCCTCATGGTCACCCATGATGCCTACAGCGCCAGCTATGCGTCCAGAATCCTTTTCTTAAAGGATGGCCGCCTGTTCAACGAGCTCATCCGCGGAGAACGCACACGGACCGTGTTTTACCATGAAATCCTGGATGTTCTCGCCTTGCTGGGAGGTGATATCAGTGACGTTATCTAAACTCTCCCTTCGGAATGCCCGGCGGCAGGCCCGGGATTATCTGGTTTATTTTGTCACGATTGTGATGTCGGCGGCCCTGATCTATGCCTTCAACGGACTGGTTTTTTCTCAGGAAATCCGGAGACTGTCGGCGGCATTGGAGGTTATGCCCCTGATAATCGTACTTGCCAGCATAGTTGTAGTCTGCATCATCGGCTGGCTGGTGCAGTATACCATCAGCTTCATGCTGACGCGGCGCGGACGGGAGCTGGGCACCTATATCCTGACCGGCCTGGAAAACAGCCAGGTTGCAAGGCTGTTTTTTCTGGAGAATCTGGCAGTAGGCGGAATTGCCCTGCTGTTGGGAACGATTCTGGGCAATCTGATTTTTCAGGCCCTGCGCGCGGTCATGCTCACTCTGTTCCGGGCGCCTTATACCTTTCGTTTTTCTTTTTCGCTGAATGCCGTGCTTTTAACGATCTTCTATTTTGCGCTGGTATACCTGTTTGCCCTCTTCCGCAGCCGCCGGCGCATACGTACCATGAAAATCTGTGACTTGATTTATTCCGAGCGTCAGAATGAAAAAGAGCTTTTGAAAAAAAGCCGCAGCCGACGGAAAATATTCGTTATATCCATCATTTCAGGCCTGATCGGCACTATCCTGCTGCTCCTGCGCAATCTGCCGCTGGGTATTTTGGGATCCGCATGTATCATCGTTTTCCTTTACGGCTTTTTTATCAGCTTCTCCTCCGGCGTACCCGCCTATTTCGACAAACGCCCCGGGAAAAAATACAAAGGCCACACGCTGCTGATTTTCCGTACCCTGTCAGCCAAGCTTGCCACAATGGGCGTTGTCATGGCCACAATAGCCCTGCTGTTAACGGCAACCCTTATCACAGAAGGCGCCGGAATGCTGTTCCACGTCCTGCTTCAGGACCGGAACGAACAGACTACCTGCTTTGATCTGTTTATCTCCTCCTTCGAACGGGATTCCACACGCTTTGATGAATATCTGGCCTATATTGACGGCAATGTCCCCATCCGGGAATCCCGGCAGTATGATATTTACCGGGGAAAAGACACGCAAGTGACCCGCTATGTCATATCGGACGGCGATTATTGGCAGAGCTTTGATTATGATACCATAATGAAGGCCAGCGACTACCTGGCCCTGCGCGCCATGCTCGGATACCCGGAGGTTTCCCTCAAGCCCGGGCAGTATCTCATTCACTGCATGCCTTATCTGAAAAAAAGGATGGACAGCTATAACGAGCCTCTTACTATAGATGATCAGACACTGCTTCCGGGAGGAGTATACAGCGAAGGCTTTACCCAGTCTCTGTGGGACGGCAACGGCCGCGGTTTCCTTCTTATTATTCCCGATGATGCGGCCGCAGCGCTTCCTGTCAGCCACAATATTTATGCTGCCATGACAGAAGAACCCATGACCATAGAGCAATATAACCGGATAAATGAAATACGGGATAACAGGGATGAAGTCATCTCCGGCTACGATACTATTTTCTGTAAAACCCAGATAGAACACGAAAATGCATCCACTTATGCCATCACCGTCTTTCCTCTTTTTTACCTGGCGCTTGTGCTCACCATGGTATCCGCCACCATCCTTACCATTCAGCAGCTCAGTGAAACCGGCCGTTACCGGCGGCAGTTTGAACTGCTTCACAAGCTGGGAATGGAGAGGCAGGAAATGAAACAGGCGCTGCGCCGGCAGTTCATCATCTTTTATACCATGCCCGCCATACCGCCGCTGTTAATCGGTATTCCTTTTATCCTCGCCCTGGGAAGCGCCTTCGATCCCGGTGTTGTGACCGGACCGGCAGAACTCCTGGCTATTGCGGGAATCATACTCGCCCTGTTTTTATCCATTTACCTTCTTTATATCGGATTGGCATATAACAGCCTGAAAAAGAATGTACTTCCTGATGAAGATTAAACTATGCAGAAACGGCCGCACTGTTGTTGAAGTGCGGCCGTCCCTTTTATTTTAACTGAGACAAATACTCCTCCCTGTATGGATTACCCGATTTCGCATCAAACCCTATCGGAAGATGTTCCCTTGGTATCACCCTCTCATAATGAATATCCGTGAAATAATTACAGAAGGTTAATTCCACATAGATTATTTTATTCTGAGCCTCATCTGTCATGGCATATATATAACCATAGCTGCTGCTATCCACGGCAAGCAGCGGATAAGGAAACCCGGTTGAGCCGTAAATCAAATAATCCTTGGGCATACTGATTTGCCTCAGACGTTCCGTTTCCGCTTTATAGTCTTCCTCATCACAGCTATATACCAAATAACACAGATAACAGGGATCCCATGGATTATAATATTCATAATAGAAAGCTTCCACATCCGCCGACTCAGGCAGCTTTTCAGGAAATATATAATTCAGAACCAGATAGGATTCCCTGGTTTTCTCCCATGCATCCGTATTTTTCGACTGATGTATCCCCTGCGGCCCAAAATATTTCTCATATTCCCTGATATCAGTGACTACATTTTTCTCTGTAAAAAGAGAGATTAAAAAAACTACGGCTGCCGCCACTCCCACTACAACTGCGGCGGCAACGATAAACACTGCCGTCACCGCTTTTTTTCTCTTCTTCTTGGCAGTCTCTGAATCCATATACAATTTCATATATAGGAGCGGATAAGGCTTTCCCTGTTCGTCCATATCTGTCTTTCTGTAAACTCTGAAACCAATATGTTCATAAAAGCCTGTTGCCTGCGGATTCTGTTCATTTACCGTTACTTCGTTGACCGCATATTCTTTAATTCCATAGAGAACAAGCTTCTTTCCAACACCCTGCCCCCGCATTTGCGGGCTTACAAACAGCATTTCCAGTCTCCTGTTATCAATCCCCATAAATGCAACCGGCTCATTTGCATCATCCTTTGCCACAATTAAATGGGGCACGCCCGCTAATGCCTGGGGAACATATTTCCTAATATCTGCAATTTCCGCTTCGCTTAAGAACAAATGCGTTTCTTTTACAGAATTTTCCCAAATAATAAGAAGCTGTTCCATTAATTCCGGCGTTCTGTCTGAAACCTCAATTATTTCCATATCTTTATTCCCTTTATTACTGGTTAACAACTATGGCGGTTTTGTATTATAAACGCCATGTTTAGCAAAAGCAACAAAATCATTTCATCTTTTCCTGACACTCGCTGCATTCCCTGTCATGAATGGAAATTATACCGCCGCACTTAGCACATGTATATTTTTCTTTTTGCTTTTCCATAAAAAGCTCCAAACCGTGCTGCCGGACAAATTCACTGTTTTCCATGAGGCTTGCCTGATATCTTTTGTTATAGCTTTTCTCAAGATTTTTTATCTGCTTACAGGGATAATCGGAACATTCAAAGCAGTAATTCCCCTCTTTAAGCCCAATGCAATCCTTTATCTTACATTTACGGCAATGCTCCGGTTTCCCCGTATCACTGTTCAGACAGCCTGCGCATGGCTTTTTATGATAACAATGCTTATAACAGACCATACAATTCATTCCGCAGGGAGCAAACATATTGATATCCATATTTTCTTTTGGCATTTTCATAATCGCTGCTCCTTCCGGACTTCTGCTTTAACTAAAATTATAACATGAATACATGCATAACAACAATACGAAGATATTGTATCTATAGCTTGAGCCGGGGCGGCTGCCCCGGCTCAAGTTCAAAAAATATCCCTTCTTCCACCCCAATCAATCTGAAGGAATCTGTCAAATTCCATTCTTATGTATCAACATAGGCATAAAAATCCCGCCCTGCACGCTCCGTGCAATAAAATGGCAGTATTCGCCGGTAACAGTCTCATACCAGTCAGAAAAAGGCACCCTGGAAGGAGTTTCGTTCACATAAGCTGCAATAGGAGCGATAAGCGCATCCACCTTCTCCCGATCGTCAGTCATGGAAGCACACCAGAGAATCCAGTCGCTCTTTGTATATTCCTTCCTGGAATCCAGCGGCACACCATAGACATTACTCTTTCTAATATAGTAATCGATTTCTTTCCGGTACACCTCTTCCCGGAACAGGCTGCTTCCAAAGAATTTATCCCATACCAGGTTATATTTCAGGCTCCAGGAATCCCTGTCACCGAAGGAGAGAGCGGTATGATCCCCGGCATCAGCCCTCTTTTCCCAATCCCCGGCCATTTTCACAGCTTTTTCATGATATTCCACATAAACCTCTTCCTGTCCCATCTGGCGGGCCAGCAGGGCAAAGGCTTCGATTCCCATGATCGCCTTGGCAGAAAGATTTACATTATGGGACAGATGGCCTGCAAAGTCATCGGTACACAGCTGTTCGCCCGGATCCGCGCCATAGGTAAGCAGATATTCACACCATTTCTTCAGTACCTCCATATGAGGCGCTGCGAAATCCGGTGAACCGTCCAGCTTGCAGACCGCCGCAGTCAGTATCAGCATATTGCCGCATTCCTCCACCGGCATCTGGTATTTAAAATCATAAATCCGGCTTCCGGCAGGATACTGATAGAAAAACGGGAACACAGTTCCGTTGCTGCCGTCAAAGGCGGAACCGCTCTTTTCTCCCGCAAGGCCGTACACCTGGCCTGTAGCGTAAGGGAAACGTCCCACATCATGAGGCGCGAAGTCAAATTCCCATACATCACAGGCGGCAAAGGTAAATACCGGACGCAGCATACCCTTTACATATTCCGTATTATAAAGCATATAAAGCGGCACCGAAGGATAGGTCACATCCACCGTCCCCAGACAGCCGTTGGAATCGTTCTCTTTGGAAAGGAAAACAAGATTGCCGTCCTTATCCGCAATCAGCTTATGGGCTGCAATGGAATGTCTGTAGCTCAGGCAGCAAAGCAATGCATAATCCTCGCCGCCGATAGCCGCCGCCTGTTCCTCAATCTTTGCATCCAGCTTCCTGCATTTTTCCTGTACACTGTCCTTATCCGCAAAGCTGGCTCCCACCGCATCCAGAATCGTGGCATAGGTTTCTGTCCAATAGGCCTTTTTCCAGTCTCCGAAATAGTTGATGGACAGCAGATCATCATAGGCTGCCACGAGCGTTCCGCAGCCCATTTGTGTTCCCAGCTTCACCGAAGCCATAAGCTGTTCGTTTGCCTTATCGAAGCACACCTGTGAAAAGGCATCCTGCACCGCCAGATATACATATCCCCAGTCGATTGTGATATTGTCCCCGCTGTGTCCCAGAGGTTTCTGCTCAGCCTTCCCCATCACCGCATAGGAAAAGTCATCTGTCCGATAAGAGCCTCCTACCACCGCACCCGGTGTAAAACGCACCAGATCCGCCGAGATCTGCACATCTATGGTCACATCGGCCTCTCCTGCCTTCCTCACCACCTCGAAATCCACATAAGTACACGGCCTGGATATCAGCACCGGCTCCTCAAGCAGAAGCGGAGAGGTAAATGCTGCCGTCAGTATTACTTTTTCATTTTCAAAGGTATATTTTGTCCCTGTTGCCGTAAGCTCTATACCGGTCTGGGGAATCACCTGATGAAATTCCTTATCCCCCATAAAGCAGAAGCTTTCCCCGTCAATCGTTATGTAACCTCTGATTTTCTGTCTCTTTCCGCACCAATGTACGGTATCGGAATCATAAAGCTTATCCGTTCCGGACCAGATGCTGAAATACGGATCATGCAAAATCAGCGGTATGCTGGCTGCCCTTTTTACCTTCATCCTGTCACTCCTTTTCCGCGCTGTCCGCGCCACATGTTAAACATTAAAAATTATCATTTCCGCTTGTCCCTTATGCCGCTCTGCAAATCTGACATTCAGGACACACATCAAACAGTTATATTTTACAACCGTTTACGGCGGCAATAAATAGGTTTTTCCCGCATATGAGTGAGGAATACACGCATTTTATAACTTATTTTATAAATACCCAGCCATCCTCAGAGGCTTGCCTTCCTGTATGCCCGCTGCCATTTTAAGCTTGTTTCCGACCGTATTACAACCATGTTCCGTATTGACTTTACCGGCTGAAGTGCTATAATAAAAAATCAGCTTTCAGACATTCACAATGAAAGGAGGAAAACAGTGTATACCAAGAAGCAAAGAAGCCTTGCTCTGCTTATCTGTGGGGTCATATTTTTCATCACACTTTTTTCCATCTCCTTTATTGGTCATGAACTCAATCATAACTGTACGGGCGAGGACTGCCCTGTCTGTGCCTGCGTTCATAATGCGGAGCAGAGCCTCCGGCAGCTTGGCACCGGATTTTCCGGCGCGGTATCCGGGGCCTTCCTTATTTTACTGTTTCTTTCTTTTCTCCCGCGGGCTCTTCACTTCATCCCCGCAGCTTCCCTGGTAAGCCATAAGGTACGACTGAATAATTGAATAAAAACCAATTTCCGGTCATAGGTATCCTATACTCTTTTTTCAGGCAGGTATAGTCAGATACCCTGTTATTTTTGCACCCTTTTTAATCAGCAAAATTATGGAGGTTTTTATTCTATGAAAAAATGTATGTTTATTCTGGCTGCCCTTCTGGCCTTTACGAGCCTTATTGCCTGCGGCAGCTCTGCGGATAATACTGCCGCAAGCCCTTCTGCCCCATCTTCCGGGGAAGACTTTTCCGAAGCTTCTTCTGCCATAGTAACAGCCGATGCACAGTCCGTTCCCGAAAAACATCTCAACATCGTGACCACTATTTTCCCGGAATATGACTGGGTGCGGGAGATTCTCGGAGACAATGCGGAAAACGCCGACCTCACCATGCTTCTGGACAACGGTGTTGATCTGCACAGCTACCAGCCCACCGCACAGGACATTTTGAAAATTTCCACCTGCGATCTGTTTATTTATGTAGGCGGCGAGTCCGACGGCTGGGTGTCTGACGCTCTCCAGGAAGCAGCCAATAAAGACATGAAGGTAATTGATCTTCTGGATGTGCTGGACGATGCCGTCAAAGAGGAGGAAATCGTAGAAGGCATGGAAGCCGGGGAGGAACACGGTGACGGGGAAGATGAGGAGCACGAAGAGGAAGAAGAAGGCCCCGAATACGATGAACACGTTTGGCTGTCTCTCAGAAACGCAAAGGTTCTCTGCGAAGCTATCACCAACGCCCTGACAGAAATTGATCCTGACCATGCAGCCGATTACCGGTCCAATCTGACCTCTTACAGCGAAAAGCTGGATGCCCTGGACGCCGCTTATCAGTCTGCGGTTGATTCCGCCTCCCGGAAAACACTGCTCTTTGGCGACAGATTCCCTTTCCGATACCTTGTGGATGATTACGGCCTCAGCTATTATGCCGCATTTGCCGGATGCTCTGCGGAAACAGAAGCCAGCTTCCGTACAATCACCTTCCTGTCCGATAAAGCGGATGAGCTCAACCTTACCTCCGTTCTTACCATAGAATCATCGGATCAGAAAATGGCACAGACGATTATACAGAATACCAAAGAAAAAAATCAGAACATTTTAACTCTTAATTCCATGCAGTCCGTCACATCCAACGACGTCGCTGCAGGCACCGGCTATCTTTCCATTATGGAAAGCAATCTGGATGTATTAAAAGAAGCTTTGCAGTAAGAAAGGAAATTGCTATGTCTCAGCTAATTTGTCAGGATCTTGCCTTGGGTTACGCAGGCAAGGCTATCGTACGCAATCTGAACTTCCGTATAAATGCAGGCGATTATTTCTGCATTGTAGGCGAAAACGGTTCCGGTAAATCCACGCTGATGAGAACCCTGCTTCATCTGCAGCCGCCCGTCAGCGGAAGCATCCTTACAGGCGACGGCCTTAAGACGAATGAGATTGGCTATCTTCCTCAGCAGACCCTTGTGCAGAGGGATTTTCCCGCATCCGTGAGAGAAATTGTTCTCTCCGGGTGCCAGGGGCGCTGCGGAAGCAGGCCGTTTTATACGAAGGCGGAAAAAGAACTTGCAGAAGAAAACATGGAAAAATTGGGGATTAAAGGATTCTCCGGACGCTGTTACCGTGAATTGTCCGGCGGCCAGCAGCAAAGAGTCCTTTTAGCCCGCGCCCTCTGCGCCACCCGGAAGCTGCTGCTTCTGGATGAACCGGTATCCGGCCTGGATCCGAAGGTGGCTTCCGAAATGTATGCTCTGATAGCCAGACTGAACCGGCAGGACGGCATTACCATACTGATGATTTCCCATGATATAGGCGCAGCTCTGACCTATGCCACCCATATCCTGCATATGGGGGAAAAAATCTTTCTCGGGACGAAGCAGGAATATTTGGAAAGTGACATCGGCAGGCGTTTTACCATGCCGGAAGGAGGAGAAATGCAATGAGCACAATGATAGAAACTCTGAAACTGTATCTGCAGTATCCCTTTGTCCGCTATGCCCTTATCGTAGGTGTCCTGATAGCCCTCTGCTCCTCTTTGCTCGGTGTCACCCTTGTCCTGAAACGCTTCTCCTTTATCGGGGACGGCCTGTCCCATGTGGCATTCGGGGCCATGGCGGTAGCTGCCGTACTGAACCTGAGCGACAGCATGCTTTTTGTCCTGCCTGCTACGGTACTCTGTGCCATACTGCTGCTGCGCACAGGTCAGAATACCAAAATAAAGGGAGACGCCGCGATTGCCATGATTTCCGTCGGGGCGCTGGCCATCGGCTATCTGCTGATGAACCTGTTTTCAACCTCGTCCAATTTATCAGGCGACGTGTGCAGCACCCTGTTCGGCTCCACCTCCATCCTGACTCTGACAAAAACGGAAGTCTGGCTCTGCGCCGTTTTATCCGTGATCGTGGTAATCACCTTTATCCTTTTTTATAATAAAATTTTTGCCGTCACATTCGATGAAGGCTTCGCGCAGGCCACCGGTGTAAAAGCCGGTATGTACAATCTTCTGATCGCAGTCATCATCGCTGTTATCATTGTACTGGCCATGAATCTGGTTGGCTCCCTGCTTATTTCCGCCCTGGTGATTTTCCCGGCTCTGTCAGCCATGCGCCTGTTTAAAAGCTTTCGGTCCGTTACCATATGTTCCGCCATACTTTCCGTCATCTGCGCATTAACGGGAATCCTTATATCCATCCTGGCCGGTACGCCGGTGGGATCCACCATCGTAGCTGTTGACATCGCGGCCTTTGCCCTGTTTTCTCTATTGGGAATCCTGAAAGGAGGCGTTCGGTTTTCCATGATACAAAAATGATGCACATTTGATGCTTTTATGATGCCGGCACATGATACGCTACCCTTAAAGAACGCCGCAGGCAAAGTCATTTTTAACTGACCGGAGCCTCCGCGGAGAAAAAACAGAAACGGCGGACACTTAATTTCAGCAGCCCGCCAAACGAATGAGGGGTAAATATCATGAGAAAAATGAAACACCGGCTATGCATCCTTTTTACACTTTTACTATTCTTTGCACACTCTACTACTATCTGCGGAGCACAATACGATGACGATACCGACGCTACACTCGCTCCATACTTTCTGATCGATGGAATGGATACGGCGACAGACAGCTTCCCGCTAAAGGAAACCAATGTGTCTGTAAATATCAACGGCATTTTTGCCGAAACCTTCGTCACTCAGACCTATTCCAACGAAGGCCAGGAACCGATAAACGCCACCTATGTCTTTCCGGCTTCCTCCAGAGTAACCATCCATGGCATGAAAATGGAAATCGGGGATGAAATCATCACTGCCAAAATAAAGGAAAAGGAAGAAGCAAGACATGATTATGAGCAGGCTAAAAGCGAAGGGAAAAGCGCTTCCCTGCTTGAACAGCAGCGGCCCAATGTCTTTACCATGGACGTGGCAAACGTTATGCCCGGCGATATCATCCGCATTGAACTGCATTATACGGAAATGATTACTCCCACCGACGGCATCTATCAGTTCGTCTTTCCCACCGTGGTCGGCCCCCGTTTTACAAGCCCTTCCGTTCCCAAAAGCCTGAAGGCGGAAACATGGATTGCCAGCCCTTTTCTGAGATTGGGAGATACCCCCAGGGAAAAATACAACATTAATGTCAATCTTTCCGCAGGCGTACCCATTACGGATCTGCAATGCGGCTCCCACAAAATTGATGTGGCATGGGACAATCAGACCTCCGCCCGGATCTCCCTCTCCAATCCGGAAGAATTTGCCGGGAACCGGGATTTTATCCTGGATTATAAGCTTACAGGCACGGAAATAAGCAGCGGCCTGATGCTGGGTACCGGAGAATCGGAAAACTTTTTCCTGCTCATGGTCCAGCCACCGGAACGTTATACTCCTGAAACGATTCCTCCCAGAGAATATATTTTTATTCTGGATGTGTCCGGCTCCATGTACGGCTTTCCTCTTGATACCTCAAAAGAACTCATCCGGAATTTGGCAGGCAGCCTCCGGGAAACCGACCGTTTTAATGTCATTTTGTTTTCCGATTCCCTTATTCAGATGTCACCGGAATCCGTACCTGCCACAGCGGAAAATGTACAAAAGGCGTTTGCCCTCATTGACAATGAAGAAGGCGGCGGCGGTACCGAACTGGCTCCCGCCCTGGAAACGGCACTCGCCATTCCTGCCTCCCCCGGCGCAGCGCGCAGCGTCATTGCCATTACCGACGGCTATATCTCCGGTGAAAGAGAGATATTCGATATCATCGGCAGGAACATCGGCACTACCAATTTCTTCTCCTTCGGAATCGGAAGCTCCGTCAACCGCTATCTGATTGACGGGATTGCCAAAACCGGCCTGGGCGAATCCTTTGTGGTAACCGATCCTTCGGAAGCCGCCGCCACTGCCGATCGTTTCCGTACTTATATACAGTCCCCCATATTGACCGATGTCCAGGTAACCTATGACGGCTTTGACGTCTATGACATCGAGCCTCCCACCCTTTCCACCCTCTTTGCCAGCAGACCCATCGTCCTTTTCGGCAAATGGAAAGGAGAGCCCTCCGGAACCATACACATAACCGGCAAGACCGGCGGCAAGGACTATGCGGAAGATATTCCTGTATCTGCCGCGATTCCTCTGGAGGCCAATAACATCATACAATACCTGTGGGCACGCACCAGAGTGGAACGGCTGACTGATTACGGAATGACAGAAGACCTCCAGGCCAATGCCAAAAAAGAAGTGACGGAACTGGGACTGCGCTACAGCATGATGACCCCCTATACCTCCTTCATTGCCGTTACCGAAAAAGTACGCAACACCGAAGGAAAAAGCACCGATGTAAAACAGCCCCTTCCTATCCCCATGAATGTATCCGAATGGGCCATAGGTAACGGCTACACTGTCGGCTCGGAACCGGGAAGCCTCCTTCTTGTCCTTCTCATGGCCGCTGCAGTGCTTCTAAATGTCTGGTACCAAAACAGTAAAAAGAAACCTGCTTTCAGTAAAGAAAGAGCGCAAGATGAAAAATAATGCAAAAGCAATGCTGCGGCAAAACGGGATTTTCTACCTGACAGGCCTGCTCTTCATTCTGGGCATCAAACTTTTTTACAGCAAAGCTTCCGTCCCCGACCTTAAATGGATTCTGGCCCCGACCTCCCTGTGGGTCAGAATCCTCAGCGGGATTCCTTTTGACTATGAACCCGGCTCCGGCTATGTCAGCCATTCCTTTCGTTTCATCATAGCCCCTTCCTGCTCCGGCGTCCAGTTCATGCTCATTGCTGCAGCAACGCTGCTTTACTCCTTCGTACACAGAATGCCCACAAGAAAAAAAGGAATATGCTGGACCATACTCAGCTTCCTTATTTCCTACATTTACACGATCCTGGTAAACGGCCTTCGGATCGTCCTCTCCATTTATCTGCCCCTGGCCCTTCCGCAGAATATGTGGGACAACGGATGGATGACAGCGGAAAGGCTCCATACGATAACAGGGGCCGTCGTATATTTCACCGCCCTCTTTATCCTATACAGACCGGCCGGAAACCTTGCCGTCCTGATAGCGGGAAAGCCTGAGGAAATACAGACAGAAACAGGCCGAACAGAAGCCCCTGTACGGCAGACCGGCCGTTTCTCCTCCCCCATCCTTGGTACACTGCGCAAATGCCTGCCGCCCGTGTTCTGGTACTTTGCCATTGCGCTGGGAATCCCCTTCCTGAATGGAGCCTACGCGGGCAACGAAAGGAATTTCACAGAATATACCCTCACCTTGGGAACCGTATGCCTGATTCTTATTCTCCTCGCCTGCCTGCCCTCCTTTTTTTCCATTGTTAAAAGGAAAAAACAGAACTTCAGGAATGTTAATAATAATTGCATAAATGCAAAACATAATTGATGGATTTTCTTTTCCTTCCTCCTTATACTTATCTCATACGAAACGAGGAGGTAAGATATATGAACTTAGGAAACAATTTATTTAACGCAAGGAAAAAAAGCGGCTTATCCCAGGAAGAGGTGGCTGAAAAACTGGGGGTAAGCAGGCAGACTATTTCGAAATGGGAAACAGATGAAACCCTTCCTGACATACGCCAGGCAAAGAAACTGGCGCTCCTGTATCATCTGTCTTTAGATGAACTGATTGACTTTGACGTAAATTTAAAAGAAATAGAACAGGTCATTGAAAACACAAGCGAAGAAACACAAAAGAAAGTAGACTGGACAAAGGTCTGGGGTAAAAAATATCCGATTTTAACCTCCTATCAGAATGAGGTTAATATCAAGGATTACGCGGACCAATTAAAAGAAATGACAGATCGTTTAAAAAAAGAGTATGGATATAATGATATCGACGCCTTCCTTGTACTAAAAGATATTTTGGCAAATATCTGGAATGCAAAAGGCCAGTAAAACGACGGGATATTTGACTCTCTCGGAAGCCACCGAATGAATGCCTATATGCTTGATTCGGTGGCTGAAGAAATTACTGCTTCTGAAAAGTAATCGTTACATTGCCGTTTCCCAGTACCTCCGAAAGGTTTTCTGGATTATCCACCCTTCCGAGCCTTGTATAGCTGTAGCCGGTTGAAAAGCTGTCATAAAACAGGACCAGACAATTTGAACCATAAAGCATGAAGTCCCCGTTTTGTACATGTCCCACAGTCTCTGCACTTACCGGCAAATCTCTGTCCATGTAAAAATATTTTTCATTTCCATTCAATTCACTCATATCCAATGTAAGCGGAAGCATTTCCGTAAATGCGGCTGCGGCTTCATTATCATACAGAATTACCGTAAAACTCTCGTTTCCTGCACTCACAGTGACCCTGTCCGTATTTGTCTTATCCATATCTTCTCCTCCCAGAGTTTCCTGAGGCATTGTCATTTCCACAATGATTGGATTTTCACCGGTATTTGCTTCCGTCATCACTTGTGTTATTTCTGTCCCCGCCTGCTCTGCCGATTCTGCGGCTGTACTCAGGGCCTCATCTGCACTATCAACCGCAGAGGCATACCCTGCTGCCGAAGAATTACTGCAGGCAGCCAGAAACAGAATAAGCACAAAAACAACTGACATTACTTTTTTTACTTTTCTCTTCATAGTCACATTCCTTTTCGTATATACGTTTTATCAGCATTGCTTTACAGCCCAGCTTTCATATGCCTGCACTCCCTTTTTCAGCCGGTTAAGCCCCTCTTCAAGCCGTTCCTTAGGACAAGCCAGATTCATACGCAGGAACCGTCCTCCATTTCCTCTGTATGTAATTCCGGCAGAAAGATAAAGACCCGTCTCCCGGCGCAGAAACTGTCCCAGTTCCGCCGCATCTCCCAGCACTCCAGCACAGTCCAGCCACAGCAGATAGGTTGCCTGTGAATCCACCGGTTTTACCTGCGGCAGTTCCTTATGCAGGAAGTCTGCCGCGTACCTTCTGTTTTCAGCCAGATATTCCCGCAGGGCATCCAGCCATTCCTCCC
>OLQH01000615.1_pt1 | contig 36589 bp, 32 predicted proteins | sample 1672671 | NCBI WGS metagenome assembly OLQH01 (sample SAMEA3136712, study PRJEB25190) | human gut metagenome
TCGGTACGCCTGCGCAGTTCCTTGACATCCCGGGCATTTGGTTTACCTCCTCGCTGCCCGGAGGGACGGCGACGCCGAGGACTTCCACATCGCAAGAGCATCGCCGTCCATCCGGGCGGTCTCGCGGATGGATGTTCTGTTGCCTGCGATTATAGGGCAACGCGCGCGGCGGCGGATGCGCTACCCACATTCTGCAAAGGAGGATTTTTGTTGCGTTTTCGAATTGAGTTTCGTTCGCAGTTGCATCTCGAGGCACGATCCACGCGTTGTAGGGAGACGAATGCATAGCGTCTTCCATGAGTATACGAATGTCAATATTGTTGGCCCGCGCATACTCAGCATCTGCTCGAGCAACATGGTACAGAATATAGCTCCAATAGCCAAAATAGCCCTCAAGGCCCTCGTAGTCTCGTAACTTATTCACTATTTCGAAGGCATCTGTCATTGCAGCACCAAGCTGGCTGTTCCAGAGGTTAAGAGCGCACGAAACTTCGAGCTCAACAATATCCCTAAGTTTGCGAGCAGCCATGCCCTCATGCTCACCCGCTGCAGTTAATTGCTTTCTCAGTCCTACGATGTTTCGCTCTGCAATTTCCCATTCATCGCGGTGGTTCAAAAACACATCCACCAATTCCAAATAATCATCCAACGTGTCATTACCAGTTGCATTCCGCAGGCCAAACTGAATCTCCGCACGCAGCTCATCGTTGAACAATTTCTGCTCTTTCGGAGATTGCAACAACCGCACTACCCTCTCGTCAAGCACGAAAATTACCGCATAATCCGTCTGGCTACGCGTGCAACGCCCCAGTGCCTGGGTGATGCGATTACGCATACGCTCAGAATACACTTCGTCGGCATTGGCTGACTCAACCAAAAATCTCTCGTGCATACTGGTTCCTTGCGGTAATTGCACAATGATCTCCGATCGACATTCACCTCCCGGAAAATCCAAGCCATCCAACCTATTTGCTAAAATCGCGACCGCATCTTTCTTACTGATAAATGGCTTCTTATCATTCTCGAGTTCAGCTGCCGTGAACACCGTTTTTCCTGCGACCTTTGCGAGATCCGAATACTGCTCGGCCATGGCATTACTAGACACCATGAGAAGACTTCGCTCGTCCTGATCCAATATCCTGGATACAATCCGATCGAGCGGCACATCGTCTGCTGCGATCGTCGGAAACATCAGCAATCGACGTCCAGTCGTTCGCCCCCTCCATTGATCAAGCATAGGTAGCGCGGTTATACCCCGGACGCCGAAAGACCTCTCCAATTCGCCTCGTTCGCTAAGAGTTCCAGACATGTAAAGTCTTTGACGGGCATCGGCAAAAGGAGCAAACAGCTGCGTAGGAGGAATCACGGGACGAATCAGTAGAGAATTACTTGAAACGAATATTTGGCACCCACGAAGATGATCCTTGACCATATTCCAGCTAAAACGCAAATCATCTTGTCCATTTTGAATAAAATATCGATTAAACGCCATTGAGATACTTGAGATTTCGTTATCAGCACTCACAAGAGGCACTAAGCTAATCCAAGACGACGGCGATGCCGCGCCCCCTCCTGTCAAAGCACGCTCATACTCTTCAACAGTCATGAGGGGCCGCAAGGCCGTGACAACAGCTTCAAACAGTTTTGGGCGTACGGCGGAATCAACCTCCACTGACCACGGCGAAGCGACGAAGCTCTCCGCAGAATGCGCATCATCGAACACTATGAAATCCGCATCAACGAAATAGGGGTTAGAGTTGAACAATGCACTATATGTCGTAACCGCGATACAATTTGCAGAATTGAAATCGGCAGCATCCTTAGGATCAAAATCTTTCTTGCTACCTATAAACGGTCTAGCATCTATGCCATACTGCATCTTTGATTGCGTGCAAACCTGATTCACTAGCTGCTTGTTCAAGCAACAATAAACAACTTTTTCCCTATTTTTAAGTCTGCGAAATTCACCTATTAACAGACCTACCAAAGTTTTTCCACTTCCCGGCGGCAATTCTAGGGACACATCGCGCGTCTCGAATTCTCTCATGTACAGGTCTATCATCTTCGATTGATGATCGAACAAGGATTGAATGGAGCGATTCTTCCTATCCGCGTACATTTCCTGCGGCGTATTGTACGAAAATTCATCTAATTCCACTAATTTAAAACTACCCACCAATATCCTCCTAATCTCTCTAACCTGTTCAATCGAATACCGTTGGCGACATGGATGCTGACGCTCATCTAATAAAAAGCCTTGAAACTACCGCACATGATCTCTTACCTCGAGGTCATGCCCGTCACGGGATCGAGGTAGTACTTTATGCCGTTGAAGCTACGCCAGCCGGTTAGGGCGCGGCCGTCCCAGTTGAAGTAGCTCTTGCGGCCGTCCTGCCAGGTGATCCAACGGTTTTTTTGCATGACGCTGTCGGTGTTGAAATAATACCAATGTCCATCGATCTTCTGGCTCCAGCGCCTGGATATGCCCGTGGCGGGGTCGAAGTAGTACTTCACGCCGTTGAAGCTGCGCCAGCCCGTGAGGGCAGCGGCGTGCCCCGAGGAGTCGGGATGGAAGTAGCTCCTGGTGCCGTCCTTCCAGGTGACCCAGCCCTTGACCATGCGGGAGGAGGAGTCGAAGTAGTACCACTTGCCGTCGATCTTCTGGCTCCAGCGCTTGGATATGCCCGTGGCCGGGTCGAAGTAGTACTTCACCCCGCTGAAGCTGCGCCAGCCGGTTAGGGCGCGCCCGTCCCAGTCGAAGAAGCTTTTGGTGCCGTCCCTCCAGGTGATCCATCCCGTCTGCATGACGCCGGAGCCGTTGAAGTAGTACCAGAAGCCACCTATCTTCTGGCTCCACTTCACCGGCTGGCCGTCAACTCCGTAGTAATACTTCTTACCGCTGATGGTCAGCCACTTATTCTTAGGAGCCACAATATTGAAGGAGACCGTTCGTGTGCCGGTATAGTTCTTCCCCGTCCCCCGAACCGTTGCCGTCGCCCGGCCAATGCCAACGTTGTTTCCATAGGAGATCGTATAGCCCTCCCCTTCCTTTAGCAGCCGGCCGCTGTGCTTCACGGAAACCTGCGGGCGTTGCGCTTCTCCGGTGTACTCGCAGGAGGGCTGCGCAACGACCACCGTTATCGCACTCGATGACAAGAGCGCAGGCTCTATGCTCCACTGATAGCTGCGGGACTCCCGATTGCCCGTCTCGTCCCACGCGTAGCCCGCAGCAGGCGCCACCGTCGCCGTATAGGTGCCGGCATTCGTCGCCTGAGGCGCTCCCGATACCACGTATTTTCCCGTATCGGGCACCGCAACTCCCGTCTGAGGATCACCGTTGTACGTCAGCCCGCTCGCCACCGAAGGCGCGCCCGACAGCACCGCGAAGGCCTCCACGTTGAAGTAGTCGTCAGCGTAATCAACACGCACGACTGCATCGGATGTCTGGTTGTCGGTGCTCCACTCGCATCGATTCAGTTCGTAGGCCACCAGGTTGTTGATGGGATTCTTGTAGGTGGGCTGGGGCCACGCCGCATTGGTTGCCTTCACCTTGAAGGACGTCACCTTCTGGTTGAGCTTCTGCAATATCTGGTCAGCTACCGGATCAGACCACTCAAGGATGTCGCCCGTCCTGATGAAGTAGTTGTTCTCCAGCGAATTGGCCTCATACCCCGGCGTGGAACCCGCGTAAGAAGGGTTCGCGAGCGCCATAGTGGTGTCGTCTAGCCCGAACAGCAGATGGGCCTGCTGCTCCTTCGAAAGGGTACCCGGCGCCGTCGCATCCAACAGACCGTCCTTCACATCGTCATGGGTCGTGTCCACGTGATACCACTCGCCATCCATCTGGACGGCCGTCCACACATGGCCTCCACCTGTGATGCGTCCTGTTTTCATGCCCGCCGTTTCAAGCAGCTTCACGTAGGCGGCATGATACCCCTCGCAAGTGACCGCCATGCCGGCCAGAGCGCGATCGACTCCCATGTTGCGATAGGTACGGTCATAGCTGACGTTGTCGATGATCCAGTCGTGCAACACGAGGGCCGTTTCATAATCGTCCCGATTCCCGTTCGGCAGACACTCGGCAATGATTTCGCGGGCCCTCTCGTCCGCGTCGACGAAGCCCTCCCCCTCCACATCGACGCTGATCGAGAAACGCTTGTTTAGCTTGCCTGTCGGCTGAACCAGAAACTGATACTCGTATCGTCCTGCTCCGATAAACTCGTAACTCAGCACATTTGAATCTTGGGGAGGATCGAATGTGCCGAAGGAAGGATCGTACACATACGCACCCTCCTTCGAAATGAAGCCTTGCTGATATCGGTAGGGTCCCGTTCCGTTCGGACCGTCTTCAACCGTGATAGTGAAATCTGTCGGCTTGCCCGCCTCGGGTCGCGCATACGACACGAACACGCGCCATCCCTCGGAATTTACCCCGCGCACTTGGGCTTCAACGGTAATGACATCGTTGTCGGCCAGAGCACCCGATCCCTCGGCGTAAGCGCTCGGAGGTGCCACCAATGCAACAAGCACCGCTAACACGATTACCGCAATCAGGCCAAATCGCCGCATTTGCTCAAATGCGCCCACCATACAAGTCTCCCCCCAGATTCCTGACACACTTTCAGACATTAACGCAGCTTTCAAAAGCCGCAGAGGCGATCTTATTTGCATGATGTCAGTCTATCGAAATACGCTAGTTATCGCAAGAGCATTTCCTCGTTTCCGAGCCAGCAAGTCCCTCCATTGCAACCTTTGGTTGATTCACAGTCAAAACCGAGGGGCGCAAATGACCTCGGTTTACGCTACTATATAAGTCAAACGAACTGAGTGGCATGCTCGCGATTTAAATCAGCGCGTTTGTCCGCAAATATTTTCACTTCGGGAGAACAACGCTAGATCTATGAAGAGACAACTACAGACGAAACCTGAACGTGCGAACAGCTCTCGCGATGCAAGCCCACACACCTCAACCGAATCATCGAATGATGAGTGGATTCGCGGGGAAGTTGCCGACGCGGCGCGAATTCTTCAAGAACGCAATCTTGCACACGCGAACGCCATCGCCGCCCCCGTCTCCCCCGCAAATGGGATATACGTACGCTACATGAAGCGCATCTTGGATATCGCGCTATCTGGTGTCGCCCTTCTTATTACCCTCCCTATCAACGTAGTGCTCGGCGCACTCACTTTCCACGACGTAGGCTCCCCCCTTTTTTTCACCAGCAACGATCGGGAAAAAACCTTAAGCCCTTTGATCTCGTGAAATTTCGCAACATGACCAACGAGCGCGACGAGAACGGCGAGCTACTCCCTCCCGAAGAGCGAACGACCAACCTCGGTCGCTTCGTGCGTCAGCACTCCCTCGATGAGCTGCTCAATTTCTGGAGCGTATTCAAGGGCGATATGTCCCTCATCGGACCCCGGCCCCTTCCTGTTGAGTTTACGCCACGTATGACCGAACGCCACAAAATGCGCTACGCAGTTCGCCCTGGTTTAGAGTGCCCGTTTCTCAACAATGCCCTATGCGAACAGTACGATTTTTGCCACGCCCGTTTCGAGAACGACATCCTATATGTCGAGAACGTTAGTTTTATCGTCGATGTTAAACAAGCGTTGCGCCTTGTCCGCATGGTACTCGGTCGGGGACAAACCGGCAACTACATCGGAACTGACTCCCATTTCATAGGCTACGACGAAGACGGTCTTGCCATGAGCCAACAGCGATTGAAGAATCCAGAAGGAACTATTCAATGAAGCGCATCCTCATAACCGGTAAAACTAGCTGGATCGGCAACGAGCTGGAGCGACGGCTTGCCGCGTTTAACGATGAATATGAAGTAACAAGAGTGTCACTTCGCGATGCCGCCTGGAAAAACGATTCTTGGGAAAAGTACGATTCTATCGTCCATGCCGCAGCCATCTCTCACGATGGAGAAGGAACGGCGGAAACGATGAGAGACGTCAACGTCTCACTTACCTACGACGTGGCCACCAAAGCGAAAGCGGACAGCGTTGGCCACCTGATCTTCCTCAGCTCCTTTCATGTATACGCATCCGACACTAACGGCAGTGTTGTCGTAGAAAAGGACACCCTTCCCTCTCCCACCACTGCATACGGAAAGAGCAAGCTTGCCGCCGAGAAAGCTATTAAACCGCTGGCAGACGATCAGTTCTCTATAGCCATCTTGAGACCCCCTCTTGTCTATGGGCCATATTGCACTCAGCGAAACTTTCCTCGCCTCGTCAAGCTTGCGACCACAACTCCCTGCTTCCCGAACGTCCGCAATCGCCGCTCAATGCTTTATTCGCAAAGCCTCGCAGAACTTATGCGCCTTCTTATCGACGAACAGCGCGGAGGACTTTTTTTGCCTCAGAACAGAAAGCATGTATGCACCGCAGACATGCTTTCCAGCATCGGGAAGCATCTAGGTCACAGAGTACGCATGAGCAATTTTTGGGCTAAACCAGCCACGTTTCTCGCTTCCCATAATCAAGTGTTCAGAAAAATGTTCGGCGATGCTTATTACGAACTAGATGCCAGTGACTGCGGTTTCGACTACCACGTAGGTACTTTCGATGAATCGATTGAGGATTCAGTTGCATCGGTCAAGACCAATCAAACAGATAGGGGCTGCCCCATTATTAGAGATACGACATCCTCAACTCCGTACTAGCACGTCGTCGTATAATAGAAAAGTGCGTTCATTCTTAGCTTCAGCAAAATGGAGCACGGCCAATACGCGATCTCGCATAGTCAATCGGTCAAATCTAGAGAGCAGTCGGCATCCACTCCAACCGTCAATCAGAGAAAGGCACAGGAGACAGTATGAAGGTAAACGTAATCGGACTGGGCTACATCGGATTGCCCACGGCACTCATGCTGGCGAGCCATGATGTAAAGGTAATTGGCACTGACTACAACGAAGAACTCGTTGCGACACTCAATGCCGGCAAGACCACGTTCAGCGAAAATGGGCTCGACGACTTGTTCGCGGTCGCCCAGGAAAAGGGCATTACGTTTACAACCGACTATGAAGCCGCCGACATGTACATCATCTCAGTGCCCACTCCCTACGATAAGGACTCCAAGAAGATCGATCCCTCCTACGTAGTAGCAGCGATCGAAGCAACGCTCGACGTATGCCCCAAGGGTGCTATTCTCGTCATCGAATCAACCGTATCCCCTGGCACAATGGATAAGTTCGTTCGTCCTGCCGTAGTGGCGCGAGGACTGGAGATCGGCAAGGACGTTCATTTGGTTCATGCTCCTGAACGTATCATTCCCGGCAACATGGTCAACGAGCTCCTACACAACAATCGCACAATCGGAGCAGACGATCCCGCTATCGGCGAGACCGTTAAGAACATCTACACCTCATTTTGCGAAGGCGATATCGAAGTCACCGACATCTGCACGGCAGAAATGACGAAGGTAGTCGAGAACACATTCCGCGACATCAACATCGCTTTCGCGAACGAGCTAGCTAAGATCTGCCGTTCTGACGAAATGGACGTCTACGAGATTATCCGCATCGCTAACAAACATCCCCGCGTTAGCATCCTCTCTCCCGGACCCGGGGTAGGAGGTCACTGCATCAGCGTTGACCCCTGGTTTCTTGTAGGCGACTATCCAGGTCTGGCCAACATCATCTTAGCAGCCCGAAAAATCAACGATTCCATGCCCGACTTCGTGCTGGAACGCGCCCACGACATCATGGAGGAACGCGGTATTAGATCCTCCTCAAAGGTGGGCATTTATGGCCTGACCTACAAGGAGGACGTCGACGACGTACGTGAATCGCCCACCTTGCAGATGATCGAGTCCATGGAGCGTCATCTGGCCGGAGGCGCCTGCAAGGTATACGATCCATGGGTAGAGCGGGATATCGTGCCGGGCCAGGTACATACCATGAAGGAATTTCTCGAGGATCTCGAAATGGTCATCGTGATGGTCGGACACTCCGAGTTGAAGGACAACCCCTCCGCCCTCGGAGATGTTGTAGTGCTTGATACTCGCAACGTATGCGGCACGGGCGACAACATCTACAAGCTGTAGGCGGATTCCATGGCAGAACGTCGCAAGCGCGTCATGCTCGTCTTCGGCACAAGGCCGGAAGCAATCAAGATGTGTCCGCTGGTGCGCGAGCTTCGGGAGCAGCCTGACGATTTCGAGACACTCGTATGCGTAACGGGGCAACATCGGCAGATGCTCGATCAAGTTCTTGAGGCGTTTTCTGTTACACCCGATTACGATTTGGCGGTCATGGAGCCCGGGCAGACGCTCTTCGACATAACATGCCACGTCCTGCTCAATATCAAAGAAGCCCTCGAGACGAGCCATCCAGATATCGTCCTCGTTCATGGAGATACGACCACCTCTTTCGCTGCCGCGCTCGCATGCTTCTACCTCCAAATACCCGTCGGCCACGTAGAGGCGGGCCTACGCACCTGCGACCTCTACTCGCCGTGGCCTGAAGAGTTCAACCGCCAAGCCGTTGATATTATCTCGAAGTACTACTTCGCACCCACGGAGCAGGCCCGCCAAAACCTCCTCGCTGAGGGGAAGGCCGCCGAGCACATCTATGTCACGGGCAATACAGGCATCGATGCGCTGCGCACAACAGTGCATGACGGCTACACGCACCCCGATCTCGCATGGGCTCAGGGAAGCAGGCTCGTGCTCATAACTGCCCACCGTCGTGAAAATCTCGGAGCACCCATGCATCGCCTCTTTCGGGCAATACGCCGCGTCATGGAAGAGCATCCGGACACAAAAGCCATATATCCTATACATATGAACCCGCTCGTGCGTTCAGCGGCTCATGCCGAACTCGACGGTTTTGATCGCCTTCGCATCATCGAGCCGCTATCCGTGCTCGATTTCCACAATTTCCTCGCCGCCAGCCATGCTGTCCTGACAGATTCCGGCGGCATTCAGGAGGAGGCGCCGGGACTCGGCAAGCCGGTTCTTGTTATGCGCGACACCACCGAACGTCCGGAAGGCGTCGAAGCTGGCACACTCAAGCTCGTCGGCACCCAAGAGGAATCAATCTACCGTTCCTTCACCGAACTCCTCGACAATGAGAGCGTCTATGAGGCCATGGCTCACGCTTCGAATCCCTATGGCGACGGCCATGCATCGGAACGCATCGCCTCAATCCTTCGAGAGTCGACCTAACACGTCAACTCGACTGAACAGCAACCGCGGAGGGTGCCGCTACTGTGCAGAGGCACCCTCCCCTTCCGGCTTGCGCACGATCTCGCGAGCTGGAACGCCGGCCCAAACCGTCCCATCGGGAGCATCTTTCAACATCACGGCATTTGCCCCAATGGTCACGTCGTTCCCTATCACAATGGGCCCGAGAACCTTCGCGCCAGCACCTATCGAGCAGTTGTCTCCGATAACAGGTACCTCGCAATGACCGCTCCGCCCTCCGATGGTCACGTTCTGGGAAATCATGCAATTGGCGCCGATCTTCACGCGTTTATGCAGAACAACACCGATGCCCTTATAGCCAAATGTAGTGCCCGATCCTATTTCACATGAGGCAGGGATAAAGCAGTTGTGAATCAGATAGATCCACATCTCATACAAACGGGCCAGAGGCTTCAAATGGTGCTGCTCGAGCCAATGGGCCCTCCGATACTTGTTCACCGCATTCATGAAGCTGCTCATATCAGCTTACGCTCCCTCCGTTTAAAACTTCTAAAAGAACTCCTATGCAAGCATCCGTGTAGTACTCCTCCGCAGACTCGTATGCGCCGCGCTTGAGCCGATCGAGCTTCGGCCTGTCATCGTCTAACGCCCTCAGCTCGCGAGCCCAAGCTTCAGTGCAATCCTCCGAAACCAAGATCCCTGACAGCCCATCGACGACAATCTCTGCGTTGTAGCAGGCATCGCTGACAATGCTCGGAACAGCCGCCATCTTCGTTTCGACCAAAACCCCCGGCACGCCCTCATAAGGCCATCGTGATGGAAAAAGGTGTACATCATATTGCGCCAGCTCGCAGATAATGTCACCAGTCGCATTGTCAAAAACACCGCAGTACCGGACGTTAGAAAGCGATTCCATTTGTGTCTTGAACGATTCGGCGTATGCATCGTCCACTGGACCGTATATATCGAACTCCACCCCAGGCACAAGACGAGCCGTTTCCAGAACGATATCCGCGCCTTTTTCCGTACTGACGCGAGAGAGGAACACGGCGCGAAGAGGCTCAGAGCGCTCTCGCGAAACAGCACAGCTACAAGACTCCGGTCTCGGGCGACAGTTGCGCAGGACGACAGCGTTGCGCACCGCCGCGCGATGCGCCGCAGCCACCATGCCTTCCGTTTCTAGACACACCGCGCGCATCCGCGCGCAGCAACGAGCATAGAATGCGTCTTCCTCCAGCTCATGACCGAGACGACCGCCCGTGCCAATAAGAAGCATGCGACCCAGAACCGCAGGACGCACCGTTCCCAGCACCTTGACAAAACGTCTCCGGAGATCCTTGTTGCCAAATCCAACGACGAAAACGTCTTCCGCTCGAGACAAGAGAACCTTTCTCAGTATATGAACCAAGCTCGTCTCTCGGAAACTCAGAACCTCGATGGCGACATGTTTTGAAAGCTCTTCGCACAGCAGGGCGTTCTTCACCGTCACCCCGCCATAGGGGGGCGGGAACTGCCCTAGATAGTAAACGGTCATGACGGTCGCACCCCCGAGCGCCCCTCGGTAACCTCGGACACGACGAACTTCAACTTGCCTGCCTTCGTCTTGGGAATACAATCCACATAGCGGAAGCTGATCGGCACGTCGCAACCGCTTTCTTGCAGCTCCCGCCGGGCGACCTTTTCATCGGCCGCCGAATCTCCCCCAGTAGCGACAACAATGAGTTCGACCGAATAATCGGGCAGCTGGTGTATCTGAGCCTCCCTGAAATGACGAGTGTCCTTGAACACATGGTCGAGCTTGCCGATCTTTCTCCCCGACGGAAGCAGCAGGTAGTCCTCGACGCGGCCTTCCACTTTCGTTAGGTATCGATAGCCGCGCTCGTCGATTGCCTCCTGCGCGACATCCTGCATGCGCCATCGCAAAAGCGGCATTGCGTAATTTGTCAGCGATGTTCCTACGATGATGCATTCATCGCTACCGTCAACGGGGACGACCTCCATTACAGCATAGTCTTCATCAATGTAATATCGATCGCCCACTGTGTTCTGGGAAGCATTGGCAACGCCCTCACTCGACGCATAGTGCATTCGCGGCTCAACTCCAAACGCCTCGACCATGAGGCTTTTCTGATGCGGGAGTAAGCTCTCCGCAGCCAATGTCAAATGCCGCAGCGGCCGCGAGAGATGCTTCCCATTTTCCACCATATACGATGCAAGGGGCGTGACCAACGATGGGTAGCCGTGAATCCACTCCAAATGACGTGTCTCGATCTCATCAAAATAATGGGCAATCAGATCGTCCGATTCGTGAAATGCACTAAAGTAGACCTCGCCTAGGGCGGCCTTTGACCGCCAGAACGGGGGTCTTGTCTGACTGGGTGCCACAATGCGGCGCGTGCCAAACATAGCGTGGGGCTTTCCGAACTCTATACCCAAGCCCTCCCAATATCGCCAAACCACCGCCCATTGTTCGCGATAAGCCGATGGATCCATGACGAACTGAAAAGAGCTGCCGGTCGTTCCGCTCGTATGACGATGGATCAGCCTCTTTCCCCTGTAATCACTCGACAGGAAATCGTCGGGACAGGCTCGCACGTCATCCTTGGAAAGAACGGGGAGGAGCCGAAGGTCGTCGATGGTCTTTATCTCCGATGGGGCGACACCAAGATCGTTGAAGAGCCTCGTGTAATAGGGAACCGTTCGATAGCAATGGTCGACCATCTTTCTCAAGCGGTGGTCGCGATAATCGGCCAAACGATCAGCCGACCATTCTCTTCTCTCGCGATACTCCGCCATGACATCAGGGAAATCTCCCCCATACCGCTCGCGATAATTGAGGACGGAGATCGAAGCACACGCCACGTTTTGAAGCCAAACAGGCGCTTTGAAGTAAACGTTAGTCAAGCTCATGGAATTCCTTCTATCCGAAACATTCCTCGGGAACCGGCAGGAAATACTCGACTAGGCCCACACCCCGAACCTGGTGCTGGTGGCAAGTTCGAGCGCCACCAAACTCCGGGGCATAACGCGACTCGGCAGAATCGACACCTTCCGCGAACGCAAAGGGCTCAGCCACGTGCACCGTCGAAACAAGGGGGATGTTCTTCTCGGAGGTCGAGTCCCTCACAAGCACTCCTTCGGGGAAAAACTCGATACGTCGCGTAATAGGCCTCCCCCGATGGTCGACCATAGTCGCTTCAAGTTCGTTCTCCGTCCGCGACCAGCCCGTCATGCTGGCCATGCGGGCCATGCGAAACGATGCCCAGCACTCAGATTGCTCGCAGTCCTCGAAACGCGGGGCGTTGTGCGCATCGGTATTCTTGTAGCGAAGACGGGAGGGGTCTTGGTAGGCAAATGTCCCGCAGTTCACCACCCAAGGGCGGCCGTTGTAGAACAATTCGAAAGACAGCATGTCGCAATGGGCGTGGCCGAGCGCGTAGGCAGGTCCGGGAGCGCCCACATCGATGATGGCCTTAACCTGGGCATTACCCATAGAACGTTCGAAGATACAGTAGCCACTCTCGGAAAGCTCGGCTGTAAACGAGGGCTCTACCCCGAAATGGCGCTCCGCGCATCGCAAGAGGGATACGGCGCTCTTCGATACATTGTCGCCGGAATCATTGAAAAGGGGGGTTCTCTCAATTCCCCTTTCCAACGAGTACAGGCAGTCGACCATGGATTTCAACGAACAATGCAGCTTGGCATAGGCTTCGGAATCGCAGGCGCGGACAACGCCCGCGACCCGCATGAGACATTCCAGCATGATCTTCTGGTACATGGGAGACAGCTCGAAGTGCATGCCATCCGAAAGGATCTGCTCGCCAATTTGCTCAACAAAACGAGATACGGTGAGGTGGAGCGTCTCAGCGTCATCGAAGTAGGCGGCAAGCAATATCATAGCCTTGAGATTCTCCAAGTAGTGATTCGCCAAAATGTCCTTTTCGAGATGGACGGACAGATGGCAATACTGCTCGTACAGGGAGTCGTTGAATTTCCGCAGAAACGGCTCGTCCCCGTCGATGGCGTCGCGCGCCTCGCCATAGAAGGCCAGCCAGTTTGCCACCCGCATGGAGATGACGTAGGGATCCCAAGGCGCTCCCCCCGCCGAGCGAGGATGAACAGAGATCCACGACGAGATGATGTCCTTGCCGCCCTCGACGTATTTATCACTCCCTGCGCCACACGCAGCCTTTGCCAGCGGAAGGACGAACTCGCAGTAATGCAAGTTGAATTTCCAAAGAGCGCTCATTTCCTCGCAAAGCCACGGCTTCCCCCAGTCGATGCTGACCCCGCAGTTCAAAAGCTCAATACGACCTCGAACGATATCGTCAGGCGAAAAGCGCTTCAGAAAGACCGTGTCGAAATCGAGCTCTTGCAGCAGCGGAATGCGGCCAATGTCGGCACAGGACGGATCGCCCTTGACGCGATGGCCTCGGCGCAGGGGAGTGGTGCCGCCCAACCTACGCCAAAGACGATAGACAACTTGGCTCGGCTTGAGATGGGAGACAGTGCGCAGATACAGCTTTCCTTTCGACAAGAGACTCATGACACACCGCGCCCATCAGGATCGACACCGGCCGCATCGCTAAGAACATCGACCACCCGATCGGCAAGCACACGGCGGGAATAGCGCTCATCCATCAATGCGAGAGCCCGCTCCCCCATGGCGGTAAGCTCCGCTTCCCAATCTGGAGATCCGAAGAACTCGCTCAAAATCTGATCATTCTCGTCCGGGGTGCCCGTCAGAGTCACGCCCACTCTATTTTCACTCACCAGCCGACTGCACTCCCCCTCGGGACCTAGGAACAACACGGGGATGCCTCGGGCGAGAGACTGAAACACCTTCGAAGGAATAGTCGAAGCAAACTCCTCGGCCTTCCGGAGGCTCACGACGGTCATATCGCATGTAGCGTAATGCTTCTCGAGGTCGTCCTTGCTCATGCCGTGAAGGAGCTCGCAGAAAGGATAGCGATTCGTTCCGATCGTCTCCTCAATATCGCCGCGCGCAGCTCCCTCGCCGATGATGAGATACCGGGGCTCCCGACCGGCAACGCAAGCAGCCCGCGCAGCACATTCGATGGTACCGGGGATATCCTGGGACAGACCAAGCGTCCCGAAATAGCCGAAGCTCAAAACATCCGGCGAGACCGCCCTCGTCACTGGGCAAGGATCCGCACCGTTAGGCACAACGGAAATTTTTGACAAGGGAATGCCCTCACGCGCCAAAATGTCGCGAAAACCCTCAGTCAAAACGACAATCCGATCCCCTCTCTTTGCCAGGCTCAATTCAGCAGCTTTCATAAGCCGTACGCCTAGCCCCTCTCGACGTGAGCCCGTCGCCACCATCTGCTCGAAAGTGAGATCGCGAAATTCGACAACAAAAGGGAGCTTAAAGCGGCGAGCGCAGATAAACCCGAGCCACCCTGCGAAGACCGTGCCCGACGTGCCAAAGACCACATCAAAGGGGCCCTTGAAGTCCCTTTTCCGAAAAACAGCGTTCAAGGCCCCAAACCACAAGAACCCCAAGCCGTTCTGGATACGCCTCACAAAACTGGTAAGAGGGCGGGCCACGACACGGCTACGCAAGACGCGCACAGGGCCGCACCACTCCTCGCCCAGGGCATCCACCTCGTAGCCCTCGAAAACCTCGCCCTTGGGATAATGCGGCCAGCCCGTCAGCACGGTCACCTCATGACCTCGCGCGCACCAAGCTCGAGCATGATCAGATGCGCGGAAAGCCCCCGCGACGTTTTCGGGTTCGTAAAGCTGCGTCACGTAGAGTATTCTCATAGGAAACCTCGCGGCGGGCGTCGCTAATTGCCGAAGTAAATGATACCGACCACCTTAGAGCCGGCCAATCGTAGTTCATCAAGCACCTCAGCGAAACGTTCGAGAGCATCGCTCCATTGGCGTACACACACCACCGTCGCATCCGATTGGCGGGCGCACCACAAGGCCTCTGCGCTGGCAGTAACAGAGCCGCAGGGGTAGACCACGATTGCGTCTTGCTGAGCGCCGCATGGCCCCGTCTCCGCATTGTGGATACCGTCGGGAACCTCGACAGAAGCGTTCCGGCCTGTCGCGCGCACAGCCCGGACAAGACCCTCCGATACCGCCCGCACGTTCTCGTTGCCTGCGGACAATACGCAAATCGAACGCGGCTCCGATCCAGCAGCAAATTGGACATTCGCCCACAAGACCTCGGAGTTCTCCCTCTTGCCGCCTAAAACAGGCAGATCGCACACGGCCTCGATATCGCGACGACCCTTGATCGGTCTTTTGACAAAGCCGTAAAGGGCAATACCGCAAAGGCTCAGCAGAAGACCAACGACGAGCCCTAGAATAAGAAACTTGACAAGGGACGACCCCTGGGAGGACGCCTCCTGAGCTTCCTCGACATTGAACTCGCAAAATGCATAGGTATTTGGTGCCACCACGCTGTTGATGGCATCGATGCGATCATTGCCCAGCTCCTCAAACAGCTGGAGGTTGTCCGCATAGGCATGGAGCCGCTCTTCACCGTCGGCCGCCAGCTCCACATAAACGCCCTTGGCCTCGTCGGCTATCCGATGGGCGGCGGTATTTGCGGCGGTAATACTCTCCTTTGCATCGCCCGATACAGCAGTGAGAATATAGCACTGGCTCGTCGTAGGGGTAGCAGCCGCGCCCGTAATAGTCACGCCGTCGCCCGAGGTCTCACGCTCGACGGTAATACCTATAGCTTCCACGGTGGCCATCAGCTGGGCGGTTGTCACCTTTCCCGACGGATCCGTGGCAACCACCGTGGCCGTCGCCTTGTACACAGGCGCACTCCCCTTTAGGGAATAAAGGCCCATCCCAAGTGTGCAGGCCAGCACAATAGCAAGGGCGATACGCCAGCAGTGACGCACCATTCCGCACAGTTCGTAAAACGTCAACGTGTTCTCCTCGTCAAATCCCACCCGAGCACTGCGGGCCTCTCTGCCCCACCCGGATCAGGCGGATACCTCAGACGATATGCTAGTATAACAGCACACGCTGATCAGTAGGATGATTTGTATTTCTCAACATACACGACAAAACGAGGATTCTTTCCCCTACAATTGAGTTATGCGCCCATGGCGCTCAGAGCACACGGAGAAGATGAGGAGGAGGCACGCGTGAGGCATATTCATCCGAATCCCGCAGCTAAGCCCATCGTTCTTGCGGTAGCCTCGCATCGCAGCCCCGTAACACCGCCCAAGGCCAACAGGATGTGATTTGTTGACCTCGATTGCGCCCATACGTCAGAAGTGCCTTTATCCCAGCTTGCTTATCCTTGCACTGATCTCGCATACTGTTTACTATATCAACGTGCTCAATGGAACCTACGAGCAATGCCTCCCTCTGCTGGCTGCAGCCATTGCGGCCCTGACACTTGGTTATCTTCTCGGCTCCGTCACGTCACCCAACCGAATCGAGCGTCCCGAGCAGCACCGGCCACTCAACGCCCAAAGTGCCAATCGCATCAAGAACATCGCCTTCTGCTTTTTCCTTATTGGCGTCGCGGCTCACGTGGTGCACTACACAACGCATCCCTTAACAAGCTATTCAGCATCTTACGGAGCCAATCAAGGGTCGGGCTATGTCACTGCATTCTTTATTTTCTGGCCCCTCAGTATCATCCTTAACGAATTTCTCATAACTCGAGGATTCGGCGGCAAGAGCCTGAAGTGGGCTAGCCGTCTCAGCCTCATCCTGTTCTGTTTTACGTACTTCTTCCTGTTGATGAAGCGCCGTCAAATTCTCTTTCTCCTCATTGCCCTCGGCGCCATCTGGGGGCCGAGGCTCAAATCGCCTGCCAAGATCCTCGTCTACGCGGGAGGAGCGTTTCTCGTTCTGGGGTTCATGGTGTTCGGAAAAATACGCGGATATTACGACGTCCATGGCCTGGAATCGTCGATCACATACGCCATCGCGAACTTCACCCCCGAGTGGCTCTCTCTCGAGCAAACAGAGGGAAAGTTCATCTCGCGCACCCTAGACGATGTCTTTCGGTATGTGCGCACCTCCGGATACGACCCCTCGGTGTTGACTGGCGTCGCCACCTGCCTCATCCCGCGCTCGCTTCTTGGAGGCAGTAAACCTCTCGCCTTTCCCGAGTGGTACACTTCTCATTTCTATCCGGACAATTTCACCGCCGGAACCGGATACGCCGGCTCAATGGCGGCAGAACTTTTCCTTATCGGAGGGCTAGCTGTCGTCATCATCGGATATGCGATATTCGGCGTGCTCTGCGCGCGCATTCAGATACGTGGACGTCAATCGGACGACGCCATGGGATGCATCGTGTATGCAGTATTCGTCTATACCGTGCTCTTGCTCCCTCGCTATGATTTGGCTAGCCTTCTTATCGATCTCGTCTTTACCTATCTTCCCCTCATCTGGGCTGTTAGTTCATCTCTTCGAGAGGGCGACCCCCACAAAATACCGCAACGCAAAATGTTCGGGAAGCAGAAGGGCAACGCGAAGAGCCGGCAAAGCGTCAGTGCGACTCGTCGCATCGCCGAGAGCGATAGCATCTCATGAGCGCGCGACACGACAGCACTCCGCCCTCTTCACTGCAGGCAGGACGTCGAACTTTCCTAGGCAATACTGCGGCGCTTATGATCATGCAAGCGGTAAAATTCCTTTTTCCCCTAGTAACATTGCCCTATCTCGCTCGCGTGCTTGAGCCAGACGCCTATGCCGTAAGAGCCTACGTCGTATCGTATATGGTGTTCATCCAAACTTTGATAGATTTTGGATTCGCGCAATATGGCACCAAGCTGATCGCGGAAAACGCCCACGATCCTCAAGCCATGTCGTCCATTAGCACCGATGTGTTCATCGCCAAGCTGCTGCTAGCCCTCCTCGGAGCTGCCATCACGCTTGCTTCCGCTGCCTTCATCCCCATCCTCGGTGACAATCTGGCTTTTGTCGCCTTGTCTTTTGGAGCCATCGCCGCAAAGTCGCTTCTGCCCGACTTTGTCCTCCAGGGACTTGAGAACATGAAGGCAATCGCCGTTCGATTCTCCATCACTCAGGTAATTGCCGTCATCCTCATCTTCCTCTTTGTGAAGAAGCCGAGCCAGCTCAATTTGATAGCCGCCTTCGAGGGGATGGCCTCCGTCGTCGCCCTGGCCTGGACGGTAGCGTATCTTAAAGGAAACTACCGTATTGGAATCGGGCGGATCTCTGTGAGCAAAACGAGGAAGATCATCGCAGGCTCGACGCCTTTCTTCATCTCCCTTGCCGCATCAGCCCTTATGTCGAGTACGGTAACAGTGCTGATGGGTGTTTTCCAAACCGATGCACTCGTTATCTCTTGCTGGACCATCGCGACGACGGTCATCCAGGGAGTACAAGCCTTATGGCAGCCCGTGACGAGAAGCCTCTTCCCGCATATGGTCAAACGCCGCGACATCTCGCTGGTAAGAAAGCTACTGATCGTCGGAACCCCCATCGCCATCGCCATCGCCGCGGCCTGCCACTTTGCCGCCAGCTGGATCGTACTCGTAATGGGAGGCGAGGAATACGTCGCTGGCTCCTATATCCTCAGCTACGCGGTGCTCGTCCTCCCCTTCTCATACCCGATCGCTGTGATCGGGTATCCCATCACAGGTGCTATCGGACGAGCCTCTGAGCTGTCGGCGTGCATCGGCATTGCGGGAGGCGTGCAGCTCGTCTTTCTCGTCGCAGCCGGCCTCGCAGGCGCGTTCTCGGTAGAAGTAGCCCTTATCGCCCGCATTGGCTCAGAAGCGCTTTTGCTTGTGCTGGAGGCATTTGTTGCGCGCCGAACCATCAAACGTATTCACGGGACACAACCAATCGGCGAAACCAGCTAGAATCTACCAGCACTCAGCAGGGGATGGCATCCCAGCAACCATACTGCGTTTCCGCAAGAGACCTCCAATAATACGCAAGTGCCACGAAAAAGCGGCCATGCTATGGTGATGAGCGACTCCATGAGGCCAATCATGAGAAAGCACGCCACCGCAACGGCAAGCACTGCCGCGGGGGCAGTCGCGACAACAGCGATAAAGCGTCCTCATGGCGAGTAACAGAAGAGTTGCGCGCAGGACGAAGCCGATAATTCCCCCGCTCAGCCGCAGACACAAGAGGAAGCTGCGGGGAGGGGTCGCTGTACGGAATGCCCTGAGCCACGATGTTGAACTGAATCGAGGAACCGTACCCGACCAGCAGGTGCTTACCGGCCATAAGGCCCAGCACGCTGTCCCAAATAAAGGTGCGCCCCGCAAACGTCAGGGTCTTTCCCAGTATGCCCTCGATCAGAGGCGAGAAGAGCCCCCTGCACAGGCCACACCATGATGAACAGCGACAGAATTCCGCACACGCCTAGGCAGCTCAGCCCGTTCACGAAGGGACGCACGCCCCGGAACCGCACGACTACCATAAAGGCAGCCAACACGAACAGCGCGGCCGCCGATGCGGCGGAGTACGAGATGAGGCACTGCAGCACCGCCACGATATACAGCAAGGCGGATCGCACCGAACATCGATGCCCAGCGAGGACGTCCAGCACCAGCGATGCCCCACTGATGGCAGCGCCACGTAAATGGACGAATTCTTATGCCCGTAGAAGTTCAGCATGGCGCGGGCATGGGGGGCCGATGAGGCGCTGCCACAGGAAAACGGATGCCAGGTTGACCACCGGGAAAACTCCGGCACCACCATGACGAGCCACAACAGCTCGCAAATTATTCCCGAACCGGTATAGCGCGCGTAGGCGGTCAGCCGCACGGCCGCCGCAACGGGCACTCAATCGTAGAGCCACTTCGCATAAATCCGCAGGCGCCTCATGCGCTCGTTCGCCGCCGTCGTGAGAAGTATGAATGACACAATGGCGACGACAAGCAGGCCGAACTTGTCCCTTGGCGTGCGAAAGACGTACAGCACGGCGATAACGGCGATTGCGACGACCTGCATGACGAGATATTTCGTGCCGAAGATGGACGATATCACATGCCTGAGGCCCACCGGTTCGAAAAACGGCAACAGCAGGAGCGCGAAGAGGGCTACGTATTTGGAGGCGCGGACGAAAGCTTGGGGCCAATGCAGGATAGTGCCCCGAATGTTGGCGTAGGCACCTATAATGAAGAACACCCTAAGCAATCACTGGGTTGTCTGAGTCCAAACCAGTATAGGATTAGTATCGGATTAGCTGTTTAGTAGCACGGAAAAATGTCCGCACCTCCGTGCCATATATCTCGAAACCATAGAGTGAAGCACGCTTCCAACAGCAACGATGCTAAGGTCTTCCACGAGCCCCAGCTTAACGAACTTGAATAGGACTGGACTGGAGCGGGCTCTATTTGAAAACCGCATCGAGCCGATCAAAGTGGATAAGCTTTAACAAGATTAGCGCAAAGTTGCGGCACAACCATTTCAAGTCCAGACAGGTGCCAGCAAAATAGTTGTTCGACTTATATTCAGGAAATCTAAAATACTCGGGATTTCCGCCCTCCAGATATTTGCAATACAGGACACAGAAGTCATCTACATATTCCAAATACTTCCCACCTACACCATAGGCTGAGAGGAATTCTCTCGATAAGACTCCAAGATCGTGAGTTTTGGGGAAATGGTACGTATTTTTGAATAATAGATATTTGAAGCCAACCTCAATAGCCTGCCTTCCCACAAAGACAGTGGCAACTGAATCTGGATGGGTGCCTGTCAACACATTGAAGATATTAATGTACTCAAGCCAGTAATCCCTCCAAAGCGCCGTACGTTCCGCTACGCCAAAATCGGTAGCGGTTCCGTCAACTGAGCGAATACGTTCCACCGTTTCCTCGATAGATAAACCTGAAGAGAAGATGAATTCCTTTCTCGACTCCCAGTTGCTATCTTCATGAGGGGCGCCATTGAACAAGGGAGCTTTGCCGTAGTTAACGTGGGTCGCCGCGAAAGCTCCATCAAGCTGTATTACATCTTCATAGCTTAGTTCGTTTCCGAAAGACGCAAAGAGGCTCATACCAATACTTCCTGCGATACTAAATGCATTTCCTGAGCAATCCGCAATGCCGTCAATTGCGCACCGTCCCGTGATCGCCATGCCCTGCCACATAGCGTTCTCCCTCTACTCCGTAATAGCCCAAGGCAAGTACAAGAGGCCAGGTAATCGTAATAAGCGATTCCATAAGCCCGACGACAAGAAGACAACCAAAAGCAGACAAAACAACGGTAGAGCCCACACGCGCAGAAACCATCTTACTCGCAGCGAGAAGAATCAATATACAGTACAAGACAACGCCAATGAGGCCGCCAGACACTAAAACATGTAGAAAAAAATTATGTGCGTTATTGTAAAGATAATCATTGAAGAATAGAGCGAATCGAACACTTGCACCATAACCTAGCAACAAATGCCCAGGCGCCATCATCGAGAGCACGCCTTCCCATACAAAAGTGCGCAGCGTGAAAGTTGTCGTCTTTCCCAAAACGCCCACCAAGATGGGGGCGAACAGCTCTTGCACCTTCACCACCATCAGCAATACAACCGTAACGGCATAACCTCCCAACAAGCTAAATCCATTGACCAAGGAGGCAATGCGGGGCAATCTGCAGAGTGCGAGCAGGATGAAAAAGAACAGTATCGCAATGACCGATGTGGCGGAGTACGAAACGAGAAACTGAACGCAACCAATAGCCGCAAACATCACCGAACGCGCAGACAGACGACGTCCCTTCCGACGATCGAGCAGCAACGAGCAGACGATGGAGGGGAGAACGATATCGATCGACGAGTTCTTGTGGCCAAAGAAATTAAACGGTTCACGACCGCCGAAGTTGAACCCATCGGGAAAGGCCAGAATAGATACGGTATTGCAAATGGAGAGAAACCCGGTGACCACAAGAAGCGCGATCAGAAAATCCGTCATATGCCTTTGTCGAGCATACCCCACCATCAGCACAGCTACCGCTAGGGGCATCCAGTCGAGGAAGCATTGCACGTAAATCCATCCCCGACCGAAGCCCTCGTTCAGAAACGTCGAGAGAAACATGACCGCCACTATCGCAAGGGCGATGCCCGAGAAGATATCGAGTCGCTTTCTAACCGCCCCTAAAAAGAGTGTGACGATCGCAGCAAATATTTGTAAACCCAGGAGAACGGAACTATAGTCCAGTACCAACGCATTGAAGAAACCAGTCGGTGGATAAAACGGAATCAGGAGCAACGCAAACATGAGAACGTAGCGCCAGTCCGCGCAAGGACGATTCACGTAGCCGGGTACACTGGGACGACGCGAGCGCACGTTGGGACGCGCTAAGGTTTCGTCCACATGTCCCGACCCGTTAGACCGCGATCCCGATTCTCTATCTTCATGCCTCGTTTCCAAAATTCGCCTTCCTGTGTTGCGCAATAGACCCCAATAGGTGCTGGTCTATCGAATGATATATCCGCAAGGGCTATCAGAGACAGCAGACACCCCATCAAGCACAAAAGCAGAAGAAGTTCGAAGGCGTTACGTCTGTTCGCAAGGCAGAGAAAGGAGCGTCGGGGAAGTTTATCCAATTTACTTCCCCGACGCATAAAAGGCCACGCTACTTTCCGCAGCATCCGTTCTTCCGACAGGTTATCGGATGGTCGGTTGGCACCCAATCCCGGGGTCGTCGTCAATGATCTTTTAGCGCGCAGCGAGCAGTGCGTCTTACGCTTGCTACAACGGGTCTGCAGACGCCGTTTTCACTTCCCCGTTGAACAGATCAGCAAAATCCAGCAGGCTCTTTTCTGGCATGGGGCTGTAGGTGGCGAAATCTGCTGCAGGGGTAATGATTCTTTTGGCGGCACAGAAGAGCATTTTATGGCGTCGCGAGCCGAAGCGCACGGTCTTGCCGTGCACGCCAGGACGCGGCATCGCCTGCCCGGAGTGCACGGCATAGTAGCGCACGATACCGTCGTTCTGTAGGCTGTCACGCTCGAACATCATCCGCGCCTCGTCTCCGGCATCGGATCCATCGGAGTAAAGCCAAATATCGGGGCCCGCCGATAGTCGTCGGATCAGGCGACGATCGAGGCGGGTCTTCCATCGGGGCACGCGGCCGTCATGCTGCTCCAAAGCTGCCCGAAGGGCCATCCCCTCTAAGCGGTCCACCACTATCTTTGATCCGTCCAAATCCGTCCGCACCCGCCACGAGCCAACGATACGCTCGTTGCGCAGTGCATGAGCCGACCTCGCCAATACCTTTACCGACCATGCCAGGGGAATGGTCGCCCCGCCCAGGCGCAACTCGAGCCAGATATCCTCGCTCTCGCCCAAGTCGCGTGCGAAGCTGAACTGGAAGGAACGGCCCAGCCTCACCGTTGCCGTCGGACAGCCCTCCACGGCCTCCGTCAACACCAGAGTGTCCGCGCTGCCGCCGCGATCGGCCTTTCGGGGGCGCCGACGCAGCAGCAATTCCACGCCCCCTCCCCAACCGGCGAAGAACGGAGAGCTCAGCGTACCGGATACGTGCAGCTCGCCATCGCGCACGGCAATCCGCGTCAGCGTCGCGCTTGCGCAGCCGGCAGCAAACACGAGGGCGTCGCCCCGCAACACCGCAAGAGCGCCGGGAGCCACACGCCAGCGCAACGGTTCGCGGCGCTTCAGGCTCAGTGCGAACAGTCGATGCTCCTCCCGCAGATTGGGGTGCCTCAGCACCAGATCGTCGTCCACGCGCTCCATGAGGCTCCCTAGTCGGCCCAGCGCCCTATCGTAGGCCGCGCCCTCCAAGTGCGTGGGCAGCGCGATGCCCGCCTTCAGCTTCCACGAGAGATCGTTCACGAGCAGTCCCTGGATATAGAGGGGCACCTCGTTGCCGTAGCGGCCGAAAAAATCTTCGAACAACGCGATGTTGTTGCCATAGAGGCGCTCCGGCTGGCGCAGCGCGGTGGATGCCCCCTCGTCGCTGCGCATCCACCGGTATTCGGCTTCAGCGCAGAAGCCCAGTTGCATGCTGCGCTGGAGCACATCGGTGCAGTACTTTTCGTCCTCGTGCACGATGACGCCATTGGCGGGCGCGAAATCGAAGAGCACATTCCCGTCGAAGCGATTGCGCACGGCCACGTTCATGGTGGCTTGGGCAATCGTGGCGTTTTCCGGAAGCGTCAAATCGTAGACGCCCGTCTCTCGCAGTACATCGTAACGGTGGTGCAGCCGTTGGCGCTTCCCGTCGCGAATCGACACGATGGGATAGGTAGCCAGTTCCACTTCCTCGGGGCATGATTCGAAAAACTTCGAGACATTCTCCAGCGTCTCGGGGCTTAAGGAGTCGTCCGGGTCGAGGAAGAAGAGATAGCGGCCACGTGCGGCCCGGATGCCCGCATTGCGCGCCTCGGAGACGCCGGCGTTCGACTGCGCGATAACGCGCACCCAGGGACGCTCTGCGGCGAAGGCCTCGCAGAGCGCAAGGGACTCATCCGTCGAGCCGTCGTCGATAAGCAGAACCTCGAGATCGCTCTTGCTGATGGTTTGGCGCTCCAGGCAATCGAAGCACGCTTTCAAGTGCGGAGCCTTGTTGTACACGGGAACGACGACGGAGGCCGCAGGCCGACGATCTGAATATGGCTCGCGGTCGGTCATTGGCTATCCCTTCAACGACTTCTCAAGGATCTCCCGACCGAGCGCGAACTCGATGATGCGGTCCGTCGCATGGCCGTCGCACGCGCCCATGAAGCGGTCGCGGAACTTATCCACCTCGGACGAATCGAAGCTCTCGGCGCTTTCCGCAATCGCCTGAACCACCTCTTCGGTCGAGGTGCAGACAGGGCCGGGGGTGAGCGCGTCGTAATCGTAGTAGAAGCCGCGCCAATCAGCGTACTCGCCCTGATCGAAGGCGAAAAACACCATGGGCCTGCCGAAAAGCGAATACTCGAACACAAGCGAGGAGTAATCGGAGATCACCGCATCTGCGCTGCAGATAAGCTCATTGATGGCGATATCGTGCGTGACATCGAAGGCGAAATCATGACAACTCTCCGGTATGGCGGGCAGCTCGCGCACAAAGGGGTGATGTTTGATGAGAAGCACCGCATCCTCCCCCATGGCACGCTTCATGGCCTCGATGTCGAGGGCAGTCGGCGCTTCTGCATGGGCCACTCGGCCCCGAAAGGTGGGGGCGTACACGATCACGCGTTTGTCCTTCGCCTCGGGGACTACGGATAGCAGCTTGTTGCGGCTTTTCTTCAAGTATGCCTCGTCGAAGAATACATCGGTGCGACTCACGCCCATCGGCTGCACGATGCCGGGTTCATCTTGCAGCACCATAGCCTCCTCGTAGGCCCATACGACCTCCGGGCTGCTCACCGTGACAAGCGAGAGATTCTTGTAGAACGGATGGCGCAGAATCTCATCGCGAGACCCGCCGAAGATGAGATCGGCGGTGCTCATACCCCATTTCTTGAAAGCGCCGCACCCATGCCACAGCTGAACCACCTTCGTTCCCTCTCGCAGCGGCAGACAGCTTACGACGTTGGAAGCGTCGTTCAGAAAGATGCACTGGGCAGTGGCGAGATCACGGACGGCCTCGATGCAGTTGCGGTAATACTGACGCAGCCTCACGCGGGTCTCCCCGAGCGAAATGAATTCGACGTCGAGTTCGGGCACGCGACTCAGACGTTCGTAGAGAACCTCGAAGCTTTCAGGGACGGCCGGTTCCTTGTTTTCCAGAAAGACGACCTTCCCCGGTTGGATGGGCCGCTTGGCCGCGCGGCGGTACTCGCCCGGCAGGATGCGGAAGAGAAGCAAATCCTTTGCCCATTGGCGCACCCGATGAAGGACGGCGCCCTTCACTCGCGCCAAAAGCGGCTTCTTCTCACTGATCTCGTTCATCGTTTCCTCGCTTGGATGACCCTACATGCTCCAGCGGATGACCGTCTTGCCCATGGGTTTGCGGATGTCCGCCTCGAAGGCCGCCGAAATGTCCGATATTTGCCGGGTCTCGTTCACGCTGCAGACGAGAGCGGCGAGATAGTCAAGCACCTCTGGATGCTCGTGATAGAGCTGCACCGTGGCCTCGAAATCCTCTCGACCACTGCGGCTGCTGCCAAACAAGCGCAAGCCCTTTTCGAGCACCATGCGGGTGTTGATGGGCACGTTGTTCTCGGAGACGCCGAGCAGCGACACCGTGCCCTCGGGGTTGATGCGGTCGATGATCTGCTCGATGGCGGCGACGGATCCCTCGCCGCCGGCGCATTCGAAGGCGTGGTCGACGAGTTCTACGCCACTCACGTCGTCGACCAGATGCGTCTCGTCGGCGAACGTGAAGTCGTGCAGCTTCGATTCGTTGCGACCGAACACGACGATCTTCGCATCAGGGTACCGCGTATGCAGAAGCAGCGAGACGATGTAGCCCATGTTGCCATCGCCCCACACGCCAATGCGCTCGCGTCGGCCATGGGCAATTTTATCGAAGCGGGAGATGGCGTGGGTGGCCACGCTCACAAGTTCGGTAAAAGCCGCTACCTCGCAATTCACGTCCTGCGGGAGTAGCACCACGCGCTCCGGCGGAAGAACCATGCTCTCCTGCATGAACCCATCGAAACCGCTGCCACAGAACCGGCTGGACCGAAGGTAGTTCTCAGCGATAAATTCATCCTGTTCGGTGGGGGCGTTGGGGAGCATAACGACGATATCACCGGGCTGGAACGTACCTACGTTATCGCTGACCACACGGCCGATGCCTTCGTGGATGAGCGCCATGGGCAGTTTCTTGGCCAGTACCTCCTTGCTACGCGTTCCCTGGTAGTAACGTTGGTCGGCGTTGCAGATGGAGAGGTGCGTCGGCCGAACGATGACCTTGTCGGTGGTGTCCTGAGATACGACAACCGGCTCGATAGTTCGGGGGGCCGTAAGACGATAGACGGTATTCAGCATCGGCTAGGCCTCCAGCATCGCTTCTGCCACGCGCAGATCCTGCGGATAGGTGATCTTGATGTTCGACACGTCGCCGCGCACCAAAGCCACCTTCTTGCCGCGCAAAACGAAAGCCTTGCAAGCATCAGTGAGAATGGCGCTCTCTTCAGGAGTGAGCGACTCCAGCGTTTCGCGCAATTCGCGCATATTGAAGCTCTGGGGCGTCTGGCCTTGGTAGAGCACGCTGCGGTTCGGGATAGAAGAGATGAGCTCGCCGTCGAGACTCTCAACGATGGTGTCGGTGGCAGGCACGACGGTATCGCAGGCGCCATGAGCGAGAGCGGCGGCGATGTTATCCTCGATGATGCGCAGCGAGACGAAGGGCCGCACCGCATCGTGAGTGACGATGATGGAGGCGTCGTCCGCCTGGCACTCGTCCTCGAAGTAGCGGATGGCGTTCATGATGGTATCGTTGCGCTCGGCACCGCCAGCGATGACGTTGACGGCATCGGCGTACTGCGGGCAATGCCTGGCGATGATGTCCTTCGTCTGCTGAACCCAGGTTGCCGGCGTCAGCACGAGAATCCCGTCAAAGCATCCGGCAGCACAGAATTTCTCCAGCGTGTGAACGAGGATGGGCTTGTCGCCCAGATAGAAGAACTGCTTCGGCTTGTTAGGGTTCCCCATCCGAACCCCCGACCCTCCCGCAAGAATAGCAGCAAACTGCATGTACGCTCCTTTAGTCAACACGCAGCGCCCAAGACGCCACGGATCTTGTTACGTCTGCAATTCTACCATTCGCCCAAGATCGGGACTGACGTTCCACGACAGTCGCATATTGCGGCACTTTGTGAAAACCTATTTCAGGCAGCTGATAGTTGTATGTTCCGGTATAAAATAGATTTCTCAAACGCAAAAAAGGAGCTCATATGTTGATTTTGCTATTTCCCGCCCTCGGCATCATTGCTTTTTCCTCATCAACCAATTAGGTGGAAGGCACATTCAGCAGTCCTATCAAAACGATCTCTTCGACGACGAATTCGGCAAGAGCTCAGTATTCAACATCGCCTTTCGCATCATTGCCCCCGTCGTCGTTCTTGCTTCCTTTGGTCTCATTTGCTTTTTTATTGGCTTCCGTTTCGAATTCTCGTATCTTTTGATCTCCGGAGGAACCTATTGGATCCTCCGCATTTTGGCATGGACGTTAAAGCGCCGAACCGTTCGCTCTAACCTTGCAATGGTCTTTGCCCAAGCCGCAGTTTCGCTCCTCTTGTCTTGGTATCTGTTTACGGCAATCGGGAATGACCCCTTGCGATCTCTGATTCCTGACGTCGGAGATGTTTCGCTGGAGTTTATCATCCTCGCCATGACCGTGCTGTTTTACATCTTGGCTGAAAGTCCGATGTTCCGAAAAGACCGCTCGCCTAGATCGCCTCTGATGGAAAAGCAGCTATTTGCCATCGACAAGCTCTGCCGAAAATCAATGCCCGAACGATATAAGCAAGATACGGCACTGCTGATCTTGTTCTACACTTTCGCGCTCATCGAGGACACCTATCGACCCTCGTGGATCCGACAAGCCGAGCGAATCGCTTACCATGTTCTCCCCTTCAAGAAACCGCGAACCTTTGGGCTGATGCAGACAACGTCTGACCGTCCGCTTTCAGATGAAGAGAGCATCGCTTGTGCGTATGACAAAGTGTCGGATATTTACGATGAGTTCATCGAAACATACCCTGAGTTCACAATTGACCCCATGAATGAAGAAGGACACGCACCCTGTCTGGTTTCCTTCCAAGATGGCTATATCTACGAGTTAGCAGAGATGCTCACAGCGTTAGAGATTCGGTCAAGCACCCTATACGGAAAATACTGTGGAACATATCTTCTGGACGTATATAGCTATTTCGATGCCGCCGAAGCTTTCGTGCTCCGGCAATACAACATCAGCCGATCCCAGAGCATCCAAGTTTCACACATCACGACAAAACGATGGGCTTCCTTGGCAGTTAACGGATGGTGTCCTCTGAACCAGCAGAGAGGCTTCGCTTGCCAGGGAGGAGAAGATGCGACGAGGACGCTTGTCGGCAGATATCATCCGGGCGGAGAGAAGCTGCAGTCGCACCTGATGAAGCATGATCTGAAAGGATGTGTTTATTTCGCATATTGGGGCGTTGACGGAACGGTAATCGTGCTTTCCGAGAATTCTAGAGAGGAGGAAGCTTCAACAGTAGCCAAGGAACTCGATATGTCGATCGAATCCATTTCATACCACTTTGAAGAACTCGCCTCAAACCCTCGAGGCTTTCTTGACGCTTCGCTCATCAAAGAGACTCATGGGTAAAACCAATCGAAGCAAACTATCGCGGCATAGCTAGCCGTCCGCCGTATTTTACGAGTGCCATTATTCCCGCACTCCCGAACCACGATGACAATCGATCATTTGCACCATCTTTATTCTACCGATTTAACGGCTTCAAGTGTTTGCGCATCTCTTCATACTCCTGAGTAGCCAGTTGAAGCTCTTCGAGAACACGCTTTCGCAAAGTCTGAAACGAATCCAGCATCTCTTTTGGATCCCCTATCAATAAATGCGCTTCAGAGTCGTCGGTCTGGTCGTCGATGAATATCGAAAAGACGCCACCCCCGCCATCCCGAATCACATATTCCGGCAATAACTTATACGTCTCTTCGATCTCCCCGCTGCAATCTTCGTAGTAGCGAGAGACAGCATCAATGAAATTGCTCGTCAGTTGACAGATGCTTTCGTGAATCGCCGTTACTTCGCAGTAAAACGACAGTTTCACAGAACCACTGCAGACACTTTCGATAATTTTCTGATATATATCAATTCTTTTTTCAAACAACTTTTTATTAGTAAAAAATATCGGATTTCGCAATTGATATAAATCAAAACCAGCATGCTGGCGATCATTATCGTCTGGACAAAGAGAAACTATAAGCTGGCCATGCTGGGCGTGATTTCGAAGAGTGTGAGCCAGCGCATAATTAAAATTGCCGTCGTATTCACGACGAAGATCATCGATAAAGACTTGGGCCTCAGCGTATCCATCCTTTTTGGCTGCATTGCAGAACGCTTCTAGGAACTCAACGAGGTTAACGCCATTGGAAACATAATTCATCGCATAAGCATTGACAGTAATCCTATCAGCCATACCCGTACCATTGTCGGTCGTTCCGTCAACGATCCCGCTATCAAACATCAAAATGCCATGAGTCAGTTGCCTATAGTTCCAGAGATATACGTCAAAAAGCTGGTCTACACTTGTCAAAGCGCCGGATAAAAGGATCCACTTCCTCATCACGGGGCCATATTTCGAACCAAAATACCGCCCTTCAGCAACCAACTTCACAATCCAGTCATCTGATTCGTTTGCCTTATAGCTCGTACAAGAATCCATACGAGTTCCATCCTTCCCGATTGGCGACCCTACCGATTTCTCAGGTCTTTTTCATTCCCTCCATGGCATCCTAATCGTTACAGAGCCGCCTCGGCAATCCTCTCCAACTCACTTCGAATCCCCGGGAAGGTTCTCCTCCCCTCTACGTAGTCCGCAGCCTGTATCTGCCCCTGTATTCGAGACAGCAGGCTTAAGTCGCCACTCGCTTTCAGACTCCGCGTGTTACCGACTATCTTGCTTCTCAACTTGTTAGGCGCGACCAATGCACCATCAGGTGCTAGGCAAACACCTGTTACGATCTTGAAATCACCGGGAAGACGATACTTCGTTTTGGATCCCTTCGCCCGGTGTCCATACTTGTGCAGAACGCCATCGACCTCATAGGCGAGTTTTTTCCAGGAGAAGTTGTCCTGTGAGGAGAAGGTCATGTCATCAACATAGAGAGTAAACGTGCACCCGTATGTACGAGCGAGGTCCTCTATTTCCTCGAACATTTTTGCATAGGCAAAGTACGCCACTGCCTGACTTGCCGGACTCCCTGTGGGTATCCCTCCCTGATACGTGCAAATATCTGTCAAGCACTGCGCCACATCTGGCGAGCATTCAAGCCTCTCGCGAAAAAGACGGTACACGTACTCCCGAACGCAGCTTGGGTAGAAAGAGCTGATGTCCATTGTCATAACATAGCCATTAGACCGATGCTTTGAGGCATTGTCCTTGTAAGACTTTCCCTTGGTCGCAGATATCACCCAGTCGGGCTTTTCGATTCGAGCCATCAAATCCCATACTCGACGTTGCCACTTTTTCATCTTGCTGCATGGAGCCTCGATGGTTCTGCTTCCCCCTGAAGACTTCTCTTTGTCAAAAATGTTGTATTCTGAGAAACACTTGACGCGGCGAGAATCTCCCTTTTGCATATACAATAGCTCTTCAAGATCTCGCCTCCTTCCCAGGCGATAGATGGGGCTTCTCTGAAGAGGATATTGTCTGACCGTCTTCTTCATCGGAGGTTCACCGCCATGTTTTCGATCACGGAATTCAGAACCTTAGAGGTGAGCAGCCTCGCCTTGGCCTCATTAGAACCCCCGTCGTATTGCTCTGCCAGCAACATGATAGAGGACAACTTGATGCCAGTCACATCGGCATAGCGCTCCAAAATTCGCATGGTAGGCTGCTTCGTGTTGTTTTCGATCTCGGACAGATAGCTTCTGGATATACCCAGCATAGAGCTCATCTCCGAAGCAGAGTAATCGAAAATGAGACGTATTCTCCTCAAGGCAGTACCGATCATCTCGTCCTCGTTTCTTTGAACGTTCACGAATGCCAGGCAGGCCTTTACCAAAATCGAAGCTCTACGAGGAAAACAGGCTCTTCATGGCCACCACGATTCTGATAATCGCAACGAGCAGATCGGCTCTATTTAAAATAAAGCGCGCTACTCGGGCACGAAGCGAGACTCGCTTGCCCTGCCGTTCCTCTCCTTTCGTCTCGGTGCTTCCTGTAGTAGGTCCGCAGATTCCCATGAATCGCTCCCTTCCGCCTCGCACGACAATACTTTTTTCGCGAGGCCTCCCAGAGAAGAGAGGGGTCCACAAGAAGCGGCCTACCCGGCTTTCTGCGCTCCGCGCGCTCCCAGCGCGGAGCGCCGGGCGGTGTGCACGAAGCAGTGGCTGGGGCAAAGCCCCACGGGCGTCAGAGACGCCCCAATGGATGGGAGCCGACCCGTCATAGGTGACGACCTTGATTGGGAGTATAACATATCATTTCGCTATTTGCGACAAAATTTCGCAAGTAGCATACAATGGCAGAGTTGCCCCCGTTCCCCGTTCGAGAGCGTTCACATATTTTGATCCACAAGCTGATCGAAAACACTAGGCTTTTAGTCAATGGTTCTATAACATTTCGTCGATAAGAAAAGCTCATGCCAGAGCTTTATCGGCCCCGAGCGCCCGCGTTCGGGGCCGTTTTTCTTGAATACATTTCCGTACGCAACACCGAGCGCTCCATGGTACATCAATTCTGACAGCCTCCCATGACGGCATCTTTTTCATATTCGAAACGCAAAACCGAAGGAATCGCATGACCAAAGAAGCGCTCATTACCAACGTTTCTTGCAACCTGCAGAAGCAAGCCGGGATCGCTTACGCCATCGGAATCGAGAACGTACGCATACCTTTCTATCAGGTACCCTCCGACTTCTTTTGCGAAGAATACACGACACTTTGGAGGAAGCACAATACAGCCCTGTTTAGATCGTTGCAGCTCTACGTTCGCTATTTAACTATTAGCATGGGAAGAAGTACTTCCTGATGTCGATTCCGACGCAACACCAACATTGATCATGGACTATCTGCATCCAGTTTTCAAGACAATTTGAGACGTCCCCATCACCTTCAAAGACCAGCTTTTGAGAGCGGCAACTATTTTGTCTCACGTTTCAATAGGAGATCTCGAATATATCTCGAGCAAGCACAAGGATCGCAGGAGAAACCAGGCAGACGCAATGAAGCGAGCTGCAGCAATAGATGCTGATTTGTCGCCCCCATACGAACTCGCCGCTAAGGATCTGTACGGATCGGATACTGCCAAACATTTTGCAAGTCTTCATGGTAGATTCGTGCATGACGCGCATCCAACCCTTCTGGAAGAAATAAACGACGCCCAGCAAGACTCAAGTGGAGTCACCGTATACCACTCAGAAGGATCGTACAATTTGAGCGCTGAGATCAAAGTACTATTACTTCACTTGCCCCTGCTCTGCACGTCCTATCAAGCCTTCAACGAGTACGCTAATAGCAAATATCGGTCATTGAGCCACCATCCTTATCCGGAAAACGGACGCAGCTCGAACGAGAATGCGCGATTGGACTAGCTCCGCATGATATTGCCCGATACCGACCGCTTCGCTCCCGCATATGTCTCCGTTATAAAGTGAATAGACCAACCGTCAGCGAGTACGGGCGTCGCACCTATTATAGATTCCCTCTCTTGCTTACGCGGTAATCTATAATAGGACAATTGCGGTAACTTGAAAGACTTGAAGGTCTCTTAGCATCCTTGCAGCCACATTGCCAATGATCAACTCTGCTTCGACAATCTAAGATAGAATATCTAGCATTCGAATAACGCATCACCGCAGAACCAGGAAAGCAGATTAGTGCGCAAGATCGTCATTGGCATAGCAACTTTTCTTCTGGCGGCGCTCTATGCGCTGTGCTCGTTGTTGCCGCAACGGCAATGCATCGCGTGCATCAGCCGGCAGAGCGATAGCGCGCCGATCGACTTTCGACTCATTAAGGACTATTGCGAGCGCCGCGACCCGGCTTGGGAAGTCATCATTCTTCCCAAGCAGCTGCGCAATCCAGCGACCTACCTGCTCGAGGTGGTTCGCCAGGTCTACTACATCGCGACAAGCCGCGCCGTGGTGCTGGACTCCTACTGCATCGTCGTCGGGCTTCTGCACGACCGCATCCGCGTGCCTGTCATCCAAATTTGGCACTCCCTGGGCAACATGAAGCGGTTCGGCTACACCGCCTTCGGCACCGACGAGGGGCACTCCGAGGCGACGGCGCGCCTGATGCACATGCATGAGGGTTACGACGCCATCGCCACCTCGTCCTTAAGCTTCGCCGACGAATTCGCCGCCGCGTTCAACACCGATAAGAGCAAACTCTTCGAGGCGCCCCTCCCCCGGGTCGATCTCCTGCTGGACGAGGCTCACCGCAACCGCCAGCGCGAGGCCATCCTTACTGCCCACCCGCAGCTACGCGGGCGCGAGACCATCGTCTACTGCCCCACCTTCCGCAAGCAGCCGGCCGCCAACGAGGCCGAGGCCGCGGCCGCGCTCATCGATGCTGTCGACTTCGACCGCTTCAACTTCGTCTACAAGCCGCACCCCGTGAGCAAGCAGGTCATCGACGACCCGCGCGTCGTCACCATCCCTAGCGGCCAGCTCGATGCTCTGTTCGTGGCCGACGCCATCATCAGCGACTACTCCACCGTCATTTACGAGGCCGGCCTACTCGATATCCCCGTCTACCTGTACGCCTACGACTGGGCCACCTACCGCGAGAAGCGCGGCCTCACCATCGATTTTGAAAACGACGTCCCCGCCCTGTTCACAGGCGATCCCAATGCAATCATGAAAGCCATCGAGAACAAAGATTTCGACGCAAAAGCCTACCGTGTCTTCGAAAACGCCAATGTCACGCTGCCGAAAAGCGCGTCGTGCACGGAGACGATCTGCGAAGCCATCATCAGCGCTGCAACGTCCTGCGAGAAAAATTCCTAAGCCGCTGAGCCCTATTCGTGATTCTCATAGAACGCAATAGCGTCCTGGATGGAGCCGTCGAACTTCTTCGTGCCTTTGTCCAGCACGATGCCGCGGGTGCAGAACTCTTGCGCAGCCGATGAGGAGTGGGTGACGAAGAGCACCGTCACGTCCTCGTCCTCCATGATCTCGCGCACGCGGGCGAAACACTTCTGCTGGAACTGTTTGTCCCCCACCGACAGCGCCTCATCCACCACGAGAATCTCTGGATCGCTGGACACGGCGAAAGCGAAGCCCAGGCGCGACTTCATGCCCGACGAGTAGGTGCGTACCGGCTGATCGATATACACGCCCAGATCGGCGAACTCCACCACTTTGGGCTCCAGTGCGGCAATCTCGTCCGCATCGAGCCCTATGGCGTGCCCGCGCAAATGAATGTTCTCGCGCCCCGTGAGCGCCATGTCGAAACCAGCCGTGAGCTCCAGAAGCGCGCTAACCGTGCCGTTCACGATCACCTCACCCTTAGTTGGGAACGTCACACCGGTAATCATCTTCAGCGCCGTCGATTTTCCCGCGCCGTTGTGCCCGAGAAACGCCACAGCTTCCCCCTTCTTAATCTCGAAGGAGAGATCGTTGCTGGCGTTCACCTTGGTAATGAGCTTGCGCTTGTCGCGGCTGCTGAAGATGCTGAAAAACCGCTGCCGGTCGTTCTCGTACAGCTTGTAGGTCTTCGTGACATGGTCGAACTTGATGGCGACGGGCGCCTCGGCGCTAGAGGACATCGGCCACCTCCTCGTGCGTGCGCCGGTAGATCACCAGCGTGACCAGCAGCGTGACGACGAACACCACGACAAAGCCAATAATGGCCTCCGGCTTGTCCCAAATCCACATCTTGTCGTACACCGCGCAACGGTACATCGTGACAATGAACGTGATGGGATTGAGCATAAGAACGAGCTCAATAACGGGAATTCCCAGATTAAACACGTTGAAAATGATACCCGACAACCAAAAGAGAGGCGTCGAGAGCGTCTTCATCAAGTTCATAAAGTCCTTGCTGATGGCCGAGAGCAAACTTGTCACAAGCGAGAACATATTGAAGAACACGAACATGAGCACAAGGGCCACCGGCAATTGCAGCAAATACAGATCCAACGGCAAACCGCAGAGGAAATAAACGATAAGCAGCGCCACCACAAGCCCCAGCTGAACGACGAACGTCGAAATGCTGAAGATCGTCGGAATGCCCGCAAGCGGAAACTTAATCTTCGTGACCAAATACGAGTAGCGCTTGAAAACATTGATTCCCGTGCCGAGAATTTCCTGAATGTAGAACCAGGGAACAAGGCCGCCCATAAGCCAGAGGATATAGGGGACATCGGAACCCGTCTGGTCAGCACTGCGCAGCCCAACCTCGAGCGCGAACCAGAACACCAGGATGTACACCGCCGGCTTCGCGAAGAACCACAGGGGGCCAAGTACCGCGCCCGCCGACGTTTTCTTCAGATCGAACAGCCCCAGGCTCAAGATTTGCTTGCGCCATTGCCACTGTTCCTTGAGTATCTCCGAGAGCGTGCCCACGATCCTCGTTTCTCGCAACCGATAATCAGCGAGCCTCTATTTTACCATTGCTTCGCCGCCATCACAGTACCCATACGCGATTGTTCGACCGCAGGAGACAGGATGGTGAACCGGCGTCGTGCCCTGAATAGCGGATCGCCCTCATGCCCTCGCAGTTATTTCGCACTTCCGTTAGCCGCATCCCTCTCTTCTGCCATCATTGCCGCAACATCCTCCTCGTGATTGCCTTAAGCGGCAGGCACGACTTGAAGCCTGAATCCAAGGCAATCAAGCACATTAACAACAGTGCTGAAGCGAGGGT
>OLQH01000622.1_pt1 | contig 36417 bp, 41 predicted proteins | sample 1672671 | NCBI WGS metagenome assembly OLQH01 (sample SAMEA3136712, study PRJEB25190) | human gut metagenome
ACAGAATGAAAAAGCAGCCCGGGAACTGGGTGCAGACACACTGTGGCTGGGATACGTTTCCAGCAATATGCCTTCTCTGGATGCATTTTCTCATCGCCTGGAACAGTATTTTGAAGAAGAACAGGTGGATCTGGTGATCACCCACTGGCGGGGTTCCATGCACCCGCGCCACATCAACACCCACGACGCTGTAACAGAAGCTGTAAAGCGTCTGCGCCGCAGGGGAAGCTCTATCCGGCTTATGTACGGTGAAACCTTTGAAGATCTCTCCGGATTTCTCCCCCAGGCCTATTTTGTACTGAACGAAGAAGAAATTGCCCAATGGTACCGGGCTCTGAATACATATACCGTATTCCGGGGCGGCGTCAACGACTTCCCCTATCAGCAGTACTACCCCACCAACCTGAAAGTACGGCAGATCGAATCCGGAAGCAGCGGAAAAACTGTCTGCTATATGTATGCCAGCCTGATTGAAAACGAACTGTGGTAAAGGAGGAAAACATCATGGGAAAAACGTATGTAAGAGTAGACGACAGACTGATCCACGGGCAGACGATTGTGGCCTGGTGCCCCACCCTTAATATCAAACAGATCATCGCTATTGATGACGTGAGCGCGGCCAATCCCATGCTCAAGTCCATCCTGGCCATGAGTGTTCCCAAAATCTACGATACCCACATTGTCACAACGGAAGAAGCCCTGGCACTCCTGAAAGAGCCCTGCAAAGAGAACCGCCTGGTCATCGTAAAGTTTCCGGGGCGCCTTATGGCGCTGAAAGAAGCGCTGACCGGATGCGAACACATTTTCCTCGGAAATATGGCCAAACGCCCCGATACCGTTCATCAGATGACCGGCGCTACCGGTATTTTCTATCTGAGCGAGCAGGATGTCTTAAACCTGAACACATTAAAAGCGGAAGGATTTTCCATCTCCTTCCAGCAGCTCCCCACTGCTTCTGAAACAGACTGGGATGCTTTTGTAAAATCACTTTAAGAGGGAGGAAGGATTATGAATCTTTTACAGATTATTCTTATCGCAGTCTTTATCTATCTCGGTTCCATCGGCTCTGTCGTTGGAAATACCATAGGCTGGTACACCCTGGGCCGTCCCCTGATCGCCTCTTTTGTTGTCGGCCTGATCCTGGGAGATCTCCCGGCTGCCATGACCGTGGGAATCGCCCTGCAGATCATGTATATGGGTAATGTTACGCCCGGAGGCGCTGTGGCCTGGGATCTCTCCTACGCCACCTACATCGGAACCGCTGGTGCTCTCGTCTTCGGAGCCGGCATGGAAACCACTCAGCTCATCGGTCTGGCAGTTGTCTTCGCCGGAATCGGCGGTCTGGTCGGTCAGCTTATGTGGAATGTATCCTATGCCCTGAATCTTCCCCTGAACCGGATCGCCCAGAAATATGCCGCTGAGGGAGCCACAAAGAAAATGTATATTCCAAACGTAGTCCTGGGACAGCTGATCGGTTTCCTCTGCCGCGCGATCCCGGCCCTCATTGTTTTAACTTCCATGACGGCAGCCAGCCAGCAGGCTGATTTCGCCTCCCTGATCCCCGGCTGGGTCACCCAGGCACTCAGTATCTTCGGCGGCATGATGGCAGCTCTGGGAATGGGCATTATCCTGTCCTTCCTGTGGAAGAAACAGTACCAGATCGTCATCTTTCTGGCCGGCTTTATTCTGATCACCTACTTTAAGCTGAGTATGATGGCCGTAGCCGTAATCGGCGTTATCGTGGCAGTTTTATACTTTTATGGATTTTCCGATAAGGAGGGAAGCAGCTCATGAGTGAAACAAATAAAAAATTAAGTCCCAAAACTCTGAAAAAATCGTTCCGTACCTGGTTCTTCTTCAACGGCTGCTCACAGCAGGCAGAATCCATGCTGGGCATGGCTTTCGGTCATTCCATGGCTCCCGTCATTGATGAACTGTACGACACAAAAGAAGAAAAAGCCGAAGCATTAAAGCGCCACACCACCCTCTTTAACACAGAAGCACAGGTGGGTTCCATCTGCAACGGCATCGTCTGTGGTCTGGAGGAAGCCAAAGCCAACGGCCAGTGTACCTCCGAGGTGATCGACTCCGTCAAAGTGGCTCTCATCGGCCCCACCTCCGCCATCGGAGATTCCCTCTGGGTCGCCACGATCATTCCGATTCTTCTGACGATCTGCATGTCGATCTCCCAGGCAAATCAGGCCACCTCATGGCTGGGCGCTGTCCTGTACCTGATCATCTATCCGCTGGGAACGTATCTTTTAAGCTGGTGGCTCTTTAAAACCGGCTACCGCTCCGGCTTAAACGGCATGTCAGCTATGATGAGCAGCGGAAAACTGGATCAGCTGACCAATGCCATGACTGTTCTCGGTCTGATCGTGACAGGCGCGCTGACAGCTTCCTATGTAAGCTTTCCTCTTCCCATCCAGATCGTCAAGGACGTCTTTGATGCAGGAACCGGAGAGACCATCGAGAACGCAGTCCTTTTCAACGCGGAAACTATGCTGGACGGCATTTTCCCCAAACTTCTCCCGCTTCTTCTGACCCTGGCCGTTTACTATCTGTACGCCAAGAAAAAATGGTCGCCGCTGAAGCTGATGGGCGTTATCCTCGTTCTTGCCCTGCTTATCACCGGGCTGGGATATCTGACCGGCGTGTACGTATAGACAAAAATTTTTTCTGCCTGCAAAGGAGTTCTTCATGAAAAATGTACTGGTAAGATTCCGGGAATACGAATCCCGGGCAAGCAGCGCTGAGCGCGGCATCGTCCGCTTCGTCCTGCGCTATCCGGAAAAGGTGCTGGAATACAATGCCCATCAGCTGGCTGAGGCGGCATTTTCCTCCCCCTCCACAGTGGTAAGGCTGTGCAAAAAAACAGGATTTTCCGGCTATCGGGAAATGCAGCGTGCTCTGATTATGGATCTTTCCGCCAAGCAGGAAAAAGATTCCCAGATCCAGGAAGACATACAAAGGGAAGACAGCCTGGAACAGATCATTGCCAAAGTGACTTATAAAAATATGGATTCCCTGGAGACAACAGGAAAACTCCTGGAAGAAAGCACGATCAACCACTGTGTAGATCTCCTGGAACAGTGCAGGAGCATTGCCCTTTTCGGGCTCGGCTCCTCTCTCCTGGTCGCCCGGGACGCCTGCCAGAAATTTCTGCGGGTGGGAAAAACCTGCCTGGTCTCCGATGACTGGCATATGCAGCTTCTCTATGCCAAAAATCTGACCAGAGCCGACGCTGCCATCGCCATCAGCTATTCCGGCATGACAAAAGAAGTACTGGAATGTGCTGCCCAGGTAAAGCAGCGGGAAGTTCCGCTGATCGCCATCACCCGCTTTGCAGACTCCGGACTGGTACGTATGGCGGACTACAATCTCTATGTAGCCGCCTCCGAAGTTCTGGTCCGAAGCGGCGCCATGTCTTCCCGGATCTCCCAGCTCAATGTGATCGATATCCTCTATACTGCGTACATCAACCGGCATTTTGATGAATATGTAAGACAGGCAAAAAACACTTATATCGAAAAAGATAAATAACTTCAGGAGGGCAATATTCAAAGATGAATGGTGAACACTTAGAAACTCTGAGTACTGAAACCCCAAATCCCCGGTCATCCGATATGGATCAGATGACCGCCCGGGAGCTTCTCCTTTTAATGAATCAGGAAGACCATAATGCGGTCCGTGCAGTCAGCGAAGCGATCCCCGCTATCGAGCAGGCCGTTCTTCTGGCGATCCAGGCGATCCGCCAGGGCGGGCGCCTGATCTATGTGGGTGCCGGAACCAGCGGCCGGCTCGGCGTTATGGATGCTGTAGAGTGCGGTCCCACTTTCTCCGCCACCGATGAGATCATCGCTATTATGGCCGGAGGCGAAAGCGCCTTCGTCCGTGCCAAAGAAGGCGCCGAAGATTCCGAATCTCTGGCCGCCTCTGACCTGGCCGACGCAGGGCTTACCTCCCGGGATGTAGTCCTTTCCATTGCAGCTTCCGGACGCACCCCTTACTGTATCGGCGCTCTGAAAGCCGCCCGGGAAGCCGGCGCCCGCTGTATCAGTCTTTCCTGCAACAAAAACGCCCGCATCTCCGGCTATGCTGATATCGCCATAGAAGTGGATGCCGGCCCCGAAGTCCTGACCGGATCCACCCGGTTAAAGGCCGGCACCTGCCAGAAGCTGATCCTGAACATGATTTCCACCACGGTTATGGTGGGGATCGGAAAAGTTTTCGGAAATTATATGGTAGATATGAGAGCTACCAATGAAAAGCTGAAAAACCGGGCCGGCCGGATTCTCAAAGCCACGACAGGCTGCAGCGAGTCCGAAGCAGAAAAAGCTCTGGAAGCCTCCGGAGGATCCATTAAAACTGCCATTGTCATGGTGCTGACCGGTCTTTCCCGCCCAGAAGCCGAGGCTGAACTTTTAAAAGAGCAGGGCTTTGTAAGAAACTGCATCGCCGCCTGCAAAGGAGGAAAAAAATGTGTAAATTAATCATTGCCGGACACGGCAGTTACGGTACTTCTATCAGGCGCAGCCTGCATATGATCTTCGGAGAAACAGAAGGAATCTTTTTTATCGACTTCACCGAAGAGGATTCCGCCGATACTCTGCGCCAAAAGCTGGAAGAAGCCGTCAGCCAGTGCGGCTCAAACTCCATCCTCTTCTGCTGCGACATCGCAGGCGGCACACCTTTCAATGAATGTGTCCGCCTCTCCCTTCAGGAACCTTCCTGGGAGACGGTCGCCGGCTTAAACCTGGCCGCCTGCGCAGATCTGGCGCTTTCCTGCAGCGGCATCACCGCTCTCGAAGCGGCACAGCAGGCGGAAGCTGTCACAAAAGAAAGCGTTCTTTGGGCACATCTTTCATGATGTGCCCGGCCAAAGGCCGGAAAACAAAAAGTCCCGGAATCCTCTCCGGAAATTTGTTTTTATAAATTTTTCAAATTCACTTGACAATTAGAACAACTTCTGGTAAATTATCTACTTGTGACAGACAGAATGTCTTCACAACATCCATTTGCTATTTCTGATCATGCTGCCTTGGCTCAGCTGGTAGAGCGTCGCCTTGGTAAGGCGGAGGTCGGCAGTTCAAATCTGCTAGGCAGCTCTTAGAAAACGATCCAATGAATCTCGTTGGATCGTTTTTTTGATAAAATATCACTCACATAAAAATCAGGGGAGAGCAAAACTGCTCTCCTCTTTCCTACTCTTTCTCCACGATCACCACCGCCTGACTAAACTGATTCGCATACTGCGCTTCAATCCGTTCCCGGTCATAGGCCTGGCTCTTTCCGCCGCTGGGATCGTTAAAATAATAATTTTCCTCATCATACCCCACCAGCAACATACAGTGCTCCGGATAATTCCAGGTGATCGTCTTTCCGGTCTCTTCCTCGATCCAAACATCAGGGGAAATAGCCTCCTCCTGCTCCGGTCCCACCCAGAAGATCACAGGGATTCCCGCATCGATGTAGGTACTGATCAGTTCCGGGACAGGTACCTGGCGGAGCACTCTTGCCTCCTTTTTCTCCCCTTCCAGATAACGATTCAGTCCTTTTTCGATAGCCCCCGCATAGCAGCCATATCCCTGAAAGGTATAAGGATCTCCCAGAAACACCTGATCCGGATCAGGCCCCACGCGTCCCGTTTCCGTGTCTTCCGGCAGTTCCCCTCTCACCATGCAGCTGTCAATAAAATCATCCACAGAAATGTCATATCCCAGCCCCTGAAGCGCCATCACCGCCGACACACATTCACAGCCCGTAGGGTATTTGATCCTCTGATCGATAAAGGGCACATCCAGGATCACTGCCTCCGTCCCTTCCGGCGTCTGGCCTTCCTTTCCGCATCCCCCCAACACGAGGGCTGCAAGAAACAGCAGCATACAAAAACTTCCTTTTCTCATAAGCAGATTCCTCCTAACACAGATCTCTGTCCACCTGTATCACCGCATAATAATTCCCCTGAAATCCCCGGACTGCTTCCTGCAGCTTTTTTATAACTTCTTCATCTCTCATGGGACACTCGTAAGGAACAACCACATCAAAGATCAGATTCGTATGCGTCTCTCCCTGCACCATACGGAAATCATGAATAGACAGCCTGGAATCCAGTCCTGCCACCGCCCGGGCCGTCTGACGGCGCAGCTGTTTTACTGTCTCATTTTCCGTCTCCACCGGATCCATATGGATCGTAGCATGACAGTTCAAAGTCTCCTGCAGCTCCCGCTCGATATTATCAATCTCATCGTGGATCCTTACCATGTCTCCCCGGGCATCCACCTCCACATGAAGTGTTACCATCAAACGCCCCGGGCCATAATCGTGAATGATCATATCATGAATCCCTTTCACAGACGGATATCCGGTCACCAGCTTCCGGATCTTTTCCACCAGCTCCCGATCCGGCGCCTGCCCCAGCAGAGGGTCTATCGTCTCTTTCATCGCCTTCACTCCGGAATAAAAGATAAAAATACCCACCAGAAGTCCACACCAGCCGTCAATCTGCCATCCTGCAATCATAGAAAGAACCGTAGCCAGAAAAACGGCCGCTGTGGATACCGTGTCGCTTAAACTGTCCGCCGCCGTAGCTGCCATGGCCGCACTGCTGATCTTCTTTCCTATCTTTCTGTTATAATATGCCATATACAGCTTCACCAGGACAGAAGCCGCCAGGATCAGAAGAATCAACGCACTTCCCTCTACCGGCTCCGGAGAAATAATCTTGCCCACTGAAGTTTTCACCAGTTCAAAGGCCATAATAAGAATTGCCACAGAGACAAAAAGCCCCGAGATATACTCCATCCTCCCATGGCCAAAGGGATGTTCCGGATCCGGTTTCTGTCCGGAAAGCTTAAATCCAATCAGCGTGATCACGGAAGATCCTGCATCGGACAGGTTATTAAATGCATCTGCCGTGACGGCGATGGATCCGCTTAAAATACCGGCCAGCCACTTCCCTGCAAAAAGAAGCAGGTTCAGCGCAATTCCCACTGCACCGCAGAGCACGCCGTAAGCCTGCCTCACCCCCGGATCGGACACATTTTCCCGATCTTTTATAAATATTCCCGCTAAAAGTCTAATCACTTCTTATTCTCTCCTTTTCCAGTTTGAAACAAGATAAGACCGAACCTTTCCCCGGATCCTCTGGATCGCATTGTCAATGGATTTCGGAGAACGGCCCATATACTCCGCAATGTGGATGTAATCCTCCCCCTGCAGATACCTTTCCAGCACCTGGTTCTCAAAAGGGCTTAAAATCTGTCCGATCTTCTTCTCTATATCAGCTGCACGCTCCTGCCCGATTACAATTGTTTCCGGATTCTGGGCATTCTGCCTGCTGTCCCCCTCTTCCCACTCCTGTTCCGCAAAAGAAACATAGGTATTCAGAGGCTGATGTTTCTTTCTCATCGCTCCCTCCACCGCACTGTACAGCTGCCGCTGAATACACAGCCCGGCGAACGCGGCAAAGGATGCCGCCTTTTCCGGGCGGTAACTCTGTACCGCCTTGAAAAGTCCCAGCATCCCTTCTTGAATCAGATCATCGGTGTCGCCCCCGACCAGATACATCGCACGGGCCTTGCGAAGAACCAGATATTTATATTTTTTCACCAGATATTCGGCCACATCCGTCTCTCCCTGCCGCATTTGAAGCAGCAGTTCTTCGTCGCTCTGACCTTCGTATTTCTTCATCTTATCCTCTCTGCCTTACAATCTCATAAGCCAGTACCCCTGCCGCCACAGAAGCATTCAGGGAATCAATATCTCCTTTCATGGGGATGGACGCCACAAAATCACAGTGTTCTTTCACCAGACGGCTCACACCCTCTCCCTCATTTCCGATCACCAGTCCGATGGGCCCTTTCAGATCCAGCTGATACATGGATGTCCCGTCCATGTCCGCGCACACAAACCAGAGCCCCTCTTTTTTCAGTTCTTCCATTACCGCCGCCAGATTTGTCACCTTCGCCACCGGCGTATGGTAGATCGCTCCCGCAGAAGTTCTGGCTGCCACCGGTGTCAGACCTGCCGCCCGCCTCTTGGGAATGATGACCCCGTGAGCGCCAGCCAGATTGGCCGTCCGGATGATCGCCCCCAGATTATGGGGGTCTTCGATATTATCCAGCAGGATCAGAAACGGAGCTTCGCTTTTCTCTTTCGCCTTCTGCAGGATCTCTTCCACCGTAGAATAACTGTAAGCCGCCGCCACTGCGATCACGCCCTGGTGATGCCCCGTCTCAGAGATCTGATCCAGCCTCTCTCTGGTGACAAAATTCAAAATCGTGTCTTTTTTTCTGGCTTCCCGCACGATCGTACGAACCGGTCCGTCCTGACAGCCATCCAGCACATACAGCTTATCGATGCTCTTTCCGGAACGGAATGCCTCCAGCACTGCATTGCGCCCCTCAATCTTACTTTCTGTTACCAGCTCTTTATTTTCCATTCTTTTCTCCCCTAAACTTTAGTCCCTCTCTGATCAGTTCCAGCATCCGTTCCTCCTGATCCGTAAGATAAAGATATCCCATCAGAGCCTCAAACCCGGTAGCCCGGCGGTAATCCCCCATGGTGGCATTCTTTGCCATCGTGTAGGATTTCGCATTTCTGCCCCTCCGGTATACAGAAAGCTCACTTTCCGTCAGAAGGGGCGTCAGAACCTCCATCATATCTGACTGCGCCTGAGCTTTTACCAGAGCGCTGGCCCTCTTGTGAAGCTTCTGGGGCTGACAGTTCCCCTGTTCCACCAGAATCGTCCGGATCACCAGTTCATAGATTCCGTCTCCGATATACGCCAGCGTCAGCGGGGAATAGGATCTGATATCTGCCCCCGGAATATCAAAAATCTGCTTGATGCGGCTTAAACTCGTTTCCATTTCACACCTTCTCTGGTATCTTCCAGAACAATGTTCTTCTCCAGCAGCTCTGCACGGATCTCATCTGCCCGGGCAAAATTTTTCGCTTTTCTGGCCGCCTGGCGCTCTGCGATCAGCCGCTCCACCTCTTCATCCAGGGACTCCTCTTTTTTCTCCAGTGTAAAGCCCAGAATGTCTGCCAGAGAAGTCAGTTCTTCCAGGAGGGCGCCTGCAAAGGCTTTGGAACTTCCCTCTCCCACCTCAGTGTTGGCAAATTTCACCAGCTCGAAAACAGCTGCGATCGCATCTGCTGTATTCAGGTCATCGTCCATGGCTTCCTCAAATTTCTTTCGGTACTCTTTCATGGACTCCAGCTTTTCTCTTTCTTCTGCAGTCAGTTCCTCCGGACGGCCGCCATTTCCCAGATCTCTCAGCTTCTCTGCCGCAGTCAGGATCCTCTCCAGCGCATTTTTGGAGGATTCCATAATGTCGGCGCTGAAATTCAGCGGACTTCTGTAATGGGCCGACAGCATAAAGAAGCGCAGCACCTGAGGATCGTACTTTTCACAGATTTCCCGGACAGTAAAGAAATTTCCCAGAGATTTTGACATTTTTCGGTTATCAATATTTAAAAATGCATTGTGCAGCCAGTAACGGGCAAAAATCTTCCCGTTGCAGCACTCGCTCTGGGCAATTTCATTTTCATGGTGCGGGAAGATCAGATCCTCTCCTCCGGCATGGATGTCGATCTCCTCTCCCAGATACTTTCTGGACATCACGGAACATTCAATATGCCAGCCGGGGCGTCCCTCACTCCAGGGAGATACCCAGAAAGGCTCCCCTTCTTTCTTCGGCTTCCACAGAACAAAATCCAGGGGATCTTCCTTCTGATCCTCTCCGGTCACCAGAAGGGAACGGCCGCCGGCCCGCAGATCATCCAGATTCTTATGGGACAGCTTGCCATACTCTTTAAACTTTCTGGTACGGAAATAGACGGTTCCGTCCACATTATAGGCATATCCCTTATCGATCAGCGTCTGAATCATTTCAATCATTCCATCAATCTCTCTGGTCGCCTGAGGATGGGTCGTTGCAGGACGCACATGCATGGCTTCCATATCTTTTTTGCACTCTTCGATGTAACGGCTGGACACCTCCTCCGCCGTAACACCCTCTTCGATCGCCTTTGCTATGATCTTATCATCCACATCGGTAAAATTGGAGACAAAATTCACTTCATATCCTCTGTATTCCATATACCGGCGGGCGGTATCGAAGACAATCATGGGTCGGGCATTTCCTATATGAATCAGATTGTAAACGGTAGGACCGCATACATACATCTTCACCTTTCCCTCTTCCAGAGGAATAAATTCTTCTTTTTTCTTCGTAAGCGTATTATAAAATTTCATTGTTTTTCTCCTTTTCTTTTTCTGTTCTCTGCAGGCAGCGCATCTCTTTTTCCAGTTCCAGCACCCGGTTCACCAGCTCGCTGTTCTCCCGCTGCAATGTCTTAAGATCATCCCGCACCGGATCGGGGAGGTGAATATGATCCATACTGGCCCTGGGAACCCGCACGTTTTCCTGGCGAACCACACGCCCCGGAATTCCTACCACCGTACAGTTGGGCGGCACCTCTGAGAGTACCACGCTCCCCGCGCCGATCTTTGAATTCTCTCCTATGGTAAAGGAGCCGATGATCTTCGCCCCGGCACTGACCATCACATTATCACAGAGGGTGGGATGGCGCTTCCCGGTCTCTTTTCCATTTCCGCCCAGGGTAACTCCCTGATACAGCGTCACATTATCTCCGATGATCGTCGTCTCTCCGATGATCACACCGCTGCCATGATCAATAAAAAGTCCTTTTCCGATCGTCGCTCCTGGATGGATCTCAATCCCGGTCTTTCTGGCCGCCCTCTGAGAGATCCAGCGCGCCCTCACATAATGGCCTTTCAGATACAGCTTATGTGCTTTCCTATATTTTATCATCACACGGAAACTGGGATAGAGCAGAACCTCCCAGGGCGAATGGATCGCCGGGTCACGCTCCTTGATCACCGCAAATTCTTCTTTTAAATGCTGTATAAACTTCATGATGTCACCTGCCTTGTCAAACTAAAAAGGGAAGTCCGTCTCTTATAAAGACGAGCTTCCCCGCGGTTCCACTTTATATTGAAGCGCTCCCGCGCTTCCTCTTGCCGCGCATAACGGACGCCGCCCGTACCGGACTCCCGCTTCCGCCTTCGCCCGGTCAGCTCCAGGATGCACTTTCTCCGATTCTTCCCGCAAAGCGGCTTCCAGCCGATGACCGCCTCTCTCTGTCCTTCCAAATCCGGATACTCTTTCCCTTCCAAGCCTTTGCCTATCTATATTATAGGATATGTAAAAGAAGGCTTTTTGTCAAGGATTTTCTCCTTTTTTCCATCACAGGATCAGGAACAGGCGTACCCCGTCCCCGAGCCGGAACAGAAGTTCCTTCCCCCTGCTTCTCTTGATAAAAATCAGCCGGCCATTTTTCAGTTCTCCTTTCCCTGCCAGCGCATCGATCACATCTCCCAGAAAGCAAAACAGAAAACTCAGCAAAAAAAGAACTGTGCAGTATCATCCGGAACGCATAATTCTCCATACCCAGAATGCCTTTTCCCCCTGGTTTTTCCTGTCTCAAAATAAAAGTGTTTTGCAGGAATTAAAAATTTTACAATTCCCACAAAACACTTTTCTTTATACCTTATATAGTTACACTATTACTATAACTTGTAGTCGCCTCATTTCCTGCCGCAAAAGACGCTACAACACGATATGTAGAATTGCTGCTTCCTGTATATGTTTTGACCAACTCCACAAAAGTCTTATCTGCATATGTATTTGACCAGCTCTGTACGGTAATCCAGGAATTGTCTCGCTTTTTCTGCAATTTTATTGTAATCGTTATATTCACCCGGGAAAATGTCTTAATGGAAGCTCTGAGTTTTAACGCAGAACCAGAGGCCGTCAGGCCTGCCTGTGCCATAGAAATATTTTCATATCGTGGTTGTAACATTCTTTCTTCCATCAAAGTTTCTCCTCCTAATTCATTTTGTGCAAATGTTTCCGTTCCACTTATCAGCAGACAACCTAACATTGCTAAAATCAATCCGCGTTTTTTCATAAAAATTTTCCTCCTTTTGACTGTTTGCTTATATAACAATCAAAAGGAGGAAAATGTGACAAACTTTTATAATTTTTCTATCAGGTTTTCCATCAGCTCCAGCATTTCTTCTTCCGACAGGTCACCAACAACTGCATACAAATAATTTTCCCATTCTAAAGTTGCTGATTGTCGTATCCCATCTGTAAAAAAATATACATCTTTTCCCCAAATACTATACTTTTTCATTGGAGTTCCGTTTCCGGTAATATCTATTCCAGCTGTATGAATACAGCTTTGACTATAATCCAGCGTCCGATCCGTTTCATCCCGATAGAACGCCATATATCCCTTCCCTTCCTCATCCAGAACTTCCTGATACAGTTCAAATCCTTCCGGAACCTGATCCAGCTTTTTCACTTCAAAAGGAATTTTCTCCACTTCCTCCGCTGTCACCGGCTTTCTGTCAGCCAGACCAAATTCCACATGATCTATCTTCACATCCGCCTGTATTCCGCCCATCTTTGCCCGCATCAGAGGATACATCGCCAAAACAGTTCCCGCACTCAGCACGATAAGCGCCCCCGCCAGCAGAAGAACGCGATACTTTTTCTGTTTCCTGTACACAGGTCTTTTCCTGCTTTCCAGAAGAGTCTCCATCTCCCTTTCAAATGTTTCGGAAAACTCATGAAGCGGCATCTCCTCTTCCTTCTCGTAGGCATCCTCACACATCTGTTTCACCGCACGTCGTAAAAGCTCTTCTTTTAAAAAGTCATTCTCTGCCATAGCCCTTTTCCTCCATGCGCTTTTTCAGCTTTTTTCTGGCCCGTTTGGCAATCTGCCGGATATTAGCCGGTGTTTTCCTTAAAATTTCCGCAATCTCTTCTCCGCTATACTCCAGATAATACTGCAGAACAAGAACCTGGTAATAAGGATAAGGAAGTTCTTCCAATGCTTCCCGCAGCGCTCTCTCCTCATCCCGCTGTCCCGGATCCTCTTTTTCATCCCAAACATATTCCCGACGCACTTCCTCTAAGAGAAGTATCTTCTTTTTCTTCTTCAGATAGTTGATAGACAGGTGTTCCACAATCACCTTCAGATAGGCACAGGTTTTCGCTGATTCTACTTCTTCAATCTGATCCATTTTCCCGGACAACAGTACGAAAGCATCTTGCACCATACTCTCTGCCTCATAAGTATCTTTCAACAAACCGTATGCTGTCCAGTACATCATATTTCTATATCTGCGATACAGCTCTTCAAATTTATTTTTCGGTTCTTTCCCGCCTTCTTTTTCCTCACTCACCGCTGACTTTCTCCCCTTTTTGTTTCTCCCTACTTCGCGCAGCAGCCTCCGCAGCCTCCTGTCCGGTCATCCGGCAGGCTGTCCAGGACTCTTGTGAGAGAACAGATCGCGTGAGCGGAGATTCCATCCATGCTTCCGGTAAAACCCAGCCCTTCTTCCGTGGTAGCCTTAATATTCACCTGATCCGTTTCCAGATGAAGGGCTCTGGCTACATTTTCTGTCATCTCATCCATATAGGGGCGCAGTTTCGGGCGCTGTGCAATGATGGTCGCGTCAATGTTTTCAATCAGATACAGCTTTTCCTCCAGAAGCTTCCCTACATGTTCCAGAAGAGAAATACTGGAAATCCCCTTATACCTGGGATCTGTATCCGGAAAATGATAACCGATATCTTTCAGCGCCGCCGCTCCAAGGAGGGCATCCATGATGGCATGAACCGCCACATCCGCATCTGAATGGCCTAAAAGCCCCATTTCAAACGGGATCTTTACCCCTCCCAGAATCAGATCTCTCCCCTCCACCAGTTTGTGTACATCGTAACCCATTCCCACACGCATATAATTTTCCTCCTTCTCTGATCTCACTGTCAATTTTCTTCCTCGTACGTCTCGCAGAACCGAGCGGCAAATGCCGGCTCCTCCCCCTTTGCATACAGATGGGAGGTATCTCCAAAGGCCAGCATACGGAAGCTGGCGGTTCCCTCCCTGCGCTCCTCTGTTACCACCGTAGTCACGGAAGTGGGCGCCGCACAGAAGCCATGCCAGAGGATCATGGGCGATACATTCAGAAGATGGCTCAAAAGCACGCACTCCAGGGCAAAATGGCAGAAGAAAACGATTGTGTCTCTGTTAGGCCGCTCTGCCCGGTAGAAATGCCCCTCTCTCACATAACCGTGGGCGGCCAGCAGTCTGTCAAACTGTTCCGTCACCCGGTCATACTCCTTTTTCACCTGTCCCTCTTCCATCACAGGCGTATTCTGCCAGTTGTCATAGCGGTAATACTGCTCCTCCTTCATCCAGTCCTGAGGCAGCCAGTCCCAGCAGATTTCTTTTTTCTCCGGCTGATCCGGCCGATGGATCCGGGCGGTGAATTCCTGCAGCCATTCACATTCCACTGCTTCTCTCCCCACTTTTTTCATTGTGAGGGAGGCCGTATCTTTCGCCCGTCCCAGAGGTGATACATAGAATTCCTTCACCTCCAGATTCTTCAGTTTTTCTGACAGATACTCTGCCTCTCTCCACCCTTTCTCCGTCAGAGAGTCAATCTCATAATTGGGATCTCCGTGGCGTACAATCAAAAGTTTCATCTATCCGCTCCTCCTTTTCCTGTTTTTCTATCCGCTCGATCACCAGATTTCTTTTCTCTTTCATCCAGATCCCGCAGCTGTATCCTTCTTCCAGTTCGATTTTCTCATAAACTCCATCTTCCGGCAAATGATCCAGGGAGCGGGACAGTCCTTCCCCTGTTCCCTTCACTCTCGCCTCTTTTTCGACCCAGCAGTCATACAGATATGCTCTGCGTCCCTGTTCCCCCAGAACCTCATACCTGGTTTTCTCCGCGGACGATAAAATCTTTTCTGCCAGGCGCTCCTGCTTGTGCAGAGGTCTCTGCTCCTGCACATCGATTCCCACCGGAACATCTCCCAGGGCGCAGACAGCCCAGCTGCCGGAATGACTGATATTAAATTCAATCTCCGGCCTTTTGAAGAATCCCGGTTTTCCCTGCGGTCCAAAGGACAGATCTTCCTCCCGGAAGAACTCCCCGGTCTCCTGCAAGAAAAGTTCCGAGAGCAGCTTTCTCCCCAGGCGGGAAAGTGCCCCGGCTTCCTCCTTCTCCCGGTCTCCTATCTTTTCCGCCCGGACGGTAATGGTTTTTCTGCACACGGCTGTTCCTCCTGTATCTCATTTAGAAACCTGGATATTTCTGCCTTCCGGTCATTTTGTTTTCTGGTATACAGCAGATGGAGACGCTCCTTTGCCCGGGTCATTCCCACATAAAACATACGCCTCTCTTCCTCCAGATCCTCCTCTGTCAGAGCTTTTTTATAAGGTATATTTCCCTCATTTACATCCAGAATATACACATGGCTGTATTCCAGTCCCTTCACGCTGTGAAGCGTGGACACAGTGACCCCCGCATTTTCCCGGAAGGCCTGCTGTTTCTGTTCAGCCAGTTTCTCAGTATACCGCTCGATCTGATCGAACCATTCCTGGATCGTTCTGCAGTCCCTGGCGCTCTCCTGCAGGGAATCCAGTACCTCATAGAGGTCTTCCACCTTCAGATGGCGGTACTCGGCATACTCCTTCAAATAATCCTGATATCCCACCGAATAACGAAGATAATTCATTGCGCCAAAAGGAGCCATCCGTCCCATCACAGACAGATCTGCCTCCAGATTCTCCAGGCGCTCCTGCATCCAGCGTTTCTCCTCATAATAATCATACAGTACCTCGAAACAGATCTGCGGATCTGAGAGGGCGTCCCTGGAAATATACCGGTTTGGCCGGTTCATGATCTGCAGAAAGTCCCGGCGGGCACTGCCGCCGGACGCCAGGCGCAGATACGCCCTCACATCCCGGGCGATCCAGTGTTCATAAATATTCGGCAGCAGATCCCGCATCTGAAAAGGAATATTATATTCCATCAGCTTCTCCACCACCGTACGGCTGCCCACATTGGTCCGAAACAAAAGCGCAATGTCCTCCCACGCAGCGCCGTGCTTCTGATCCATCTGCAGTGCATGGATCAGCCAGTCTCTCTCCTTATAAACATCCTCAAAAGCCAGAATCTCCACCGGTTCTCCCAGCGGTTTCTCCGCCTTCAGCTCTTTCTGAAATCTTCTCCTGTTGTGGGAAATCAGCCTGGAGGAAGCCTCCACCACTGTACCGGGACAGCGGTAATTCACATTCAGTGTTACCTGCTCCGCCTCCGGATAATCTTTTGGAAAACGCATCATGATCTGCGGCTTCGCCCCGCGGAACCGGTAGATGGACTGATCATCATCTCCCACGATAAAGAGATTATTCTGAGGCGCCGCCAACATTCGTATCACCGCATACTGCAGGGCATTGATATCCTGAAACTCATCGATCAGAATATGGGTGAATTTTCTCTGCCATCCCGCCAGAATATCCGGCCGCTGAATAAAAAGTTCATAGCACCGGCGCAGAATATCGTCAAAATCCATCATCCTGTTTTCTGCGAGATACTGCTCATAAGCCTGATACAGTCTGCGGAAATCTTCCGCCGAACAGCTGGAAGAATAATAATTTTCCGGCCGGATCCCCTCATTTTTCAGAATACCGATTTCCCGGGAAATTGATTCCAGAAGATCCCCCTCTTCCTCCGTCTGCCGAAGTTCTCTGCGGATCAGTTCCCGCAGAATTTTCTTTTTTTCCTCTTCTCCCAGAATGCAGGCAGCCGACAGCCCGTAGGCATGCCGCAGGATCCCGTAAAAAATCCCGTGGAAGGTACCGAAAGTCACCTGTCTGTATTTTTCTTCACATAAGAGCAAAAAGCGCTCCTTCATCTCTCTGGCAGCAGCCTTCGTAAAGGTCACCACCAGAATGGAAGAAGGAGCTGCCTGCCCGTCCTGTATCAGCTGCAGCGTCCTTCTGGTGATGACGGAGGTTTTCCCGCTTCCGGGTCCCGCCAGCACCAGCATGGCGCCGCTTGTATGGGCTGTCGCCCGCTTTTGTGCTTCATTTAATCTCATATGCACCTGTCTTTATGCAGAAAGCTTGTCGATTGCTGCCCGGATCCGATTTAAGGACTCCTCTTTTCCGAGAAGTTCCAGAATCTCCGTCGCACCTGCCGGAGTCATCTGCTTTCCTGAGAGAGCCGTCCGGATCGGCCACATGATAAAGCCTGTCTTATAGCCTTTCTCCTTGCCCCAGCCGGTGAGCATGGCAAAGAGCGCGTCGTTGGAGTAATCCTCCTGCGCTTCGAGAAGAGGAAGCACCTCCTTTAAAAGCGCCAGAGAACTCTCCTCCGTCGTCTTCATCTTCTTATGGGTATACATGGAGCTGTCATACTCCGGAACTTCCTTCAGGAAATCGATCAGCTCCGGAATATCCGGGAATACTTCAATCCTGGTCTGTACCATGCCCGCAATTTTCTTATAATCCATAGGACGTCCCACCGTCTCCCGGATCAGGGGCAGCGCCCTCTCATAGAAACGGTCCGGATCCATCCGCTTCATATATTCACCGTTCATCCAGCGCAGCTTAGTCATATCAAAAACTGCCGGAGACTTGCTCATATGACGGTAATCAAATGCTTTCACCAGCTCTTCCAGAGAGTAAATCTCCTCATTGCCCTCCGGACACCAGCCCAGAAGCGCCACATAATTCACCACTGCCTCTGTCAGGAATCCCTGCTCGATCAGATCCTCATAGGAAGAATGGCCGGAGCGCTTGGAAAGCTTCTGATGCTCCTCATTGGTGATCAGCGGGCAGTGCACATATACCGGAATCTCCCATCCGAACGCCTCATAAATTCTGTTGTATTTCGGTGCAGAGGAAAGATATTCATTTCCCCGCACAACGTGGGTGATTCCCATCAGATGATCGTCGATCACATTGGCAAAATTATAGGTGGGATAACCGTCGGATTTGATCAGGATCAGATCATCCAGTTCCGCATTGGGGACTGTAATATTTCCATAGATCTCATCATGGAACGTAGTCGTCCCTTCCGTGGGCATATTAAAACGGATCACGTACGGTTTTCCCGCCGCCAGATTCGCCTCGATCTCCTCCTTTGACAGATGCAGACAGTGCTTGTCATAGATGGCGATCTCTTTTCCCGCCACACTGGTACGCAGGGATTCCAGCCGCTCCTTATCACAGAAGCAGTAGTAGGCGTCTCCCTGGTCGATCAGCTGTTTTGCATATTTCAGATAAATCCCCTGAGCCTGACGCTCGCTCTGCACATAGGGACCCACGCCTCCGTCCTTGTCCGGACCCTCATCGTGATGAAGTCCCGTCTCCTCCAGGGTATGGTAAATGATCTCCAGCGCCCCTTCCATGAAACGCTCCTGGTCAGTATCCTCGATCCGCAGCATAAAACTGCCGTCCTCATGCTTTGCGATCAGATAGGCGTAAAGCGCCGTTCTTAAATTTCCCACGTGCATTCTCCCTGTGGGACTGGGTGCAAATCTGGTTTTTACCTTACTCATTTTCTTTCTCCTTCTTTCTGCTCAAATCTAGGAAAGGCGCTTCTGCTCCTCCTCTTTCCTGTCGTCCCCGCTAAATTCAATCCGCCGGGAAACGCTCAGGGCCAGCGCCATTTCCATCATCAAAAACAGCACGGAGGTTCCTCCGTAACTGATAAAAGGCAGGGTGATACCGGTCGTCGGGATCAGGTTGCTCGCCACACAGATGTTCAGTACAACCTGGAGTGCGATATGGGCCATGATTCCGATTGCGATCATAGATCCATACAGATCACAGGCATTCTGCGCGATAAAGAACAGCCGGTAAAGCATATAGCCGAACAAAAGCAGCACGAGCGCCGCTCCGAAAATCCCCAGTTCCTCACAGATAATTGAAAAAATCATATCATTCTGCGCCTCCGGGATCGTCCCCAGCTTCTGAGCGCTGTTTCCCAGACCCTTGCCAAAAATACCTCCTGAACCGATCGCATACAGCGACTGCAGAACCTGATAGCCCCCGGCAGAAAGGTTCTCTTCCGGGCGCAGCCAGGCCAGCACCCGGCGGATCCGGAAATTCTCACTGCTGTCAACAAAAAAGTTCAGATACGTAAGCACCGCCGTTCCCAGAACCGCTATGGTGACACCGCCGATAATAAACGGCTTTTTTCTGGGATAGATCATAAATACCAGGCTCACGGAAATTCCGGCAATAATAATGGCCGTACTTAAGTTATCTGTAAAGACCAGCGCAACCGCTGCCTGAATCCCGCCAAAGATCAGAAGCATCACCGCCGCCCTGCCGCTCTGGGCGTACTTCCCCATCCGTATCATAAGATACGGCAGAAAAATGATCACCGCAATCTTGGCCACCTCCGCCGGCTGAAACTGAGGAAGACCCGGAAACTGAAGCCACCGCCTCGCTCCGTAGGCCTCCACCCCCAGAGGAGATTTCACCAGCCCCATCAGCACCAGGGCTCCCACATAGGCAAGTCCCGCCAGCGGCATCAGCCGGTGATAATCAATCTTGGACACCAGCACTGCGATCACGATCGCAGCACCGCTGATCACCGCCTGTTTTCCAAAATAAAACATATCGTCTCCGAACTTCTGCTCCGCCTCATAGGCGCTGGTACTGTAGAGCATGACCAGTCCAAAGCACACAAGCAAAATGATACAGGCCAGAAGATTATAATCACAGTACTGTGACTTTCCGCCCTTTTTCCGAACCGCTCTTCCACGGTTTCGTTTTGCCATATCTCTTCCCCATTTCTATCCGCTTATTTCTCTCCCCTTGCATCAAGGCATATAATGCCAGTATTTTCAGTATAGCATGAATTCTTTGCTTACTCAATCATAAATTTTTCCACAATCTCAGCCACTCCGCAGTGGTTATTATCCCTTTTGGTAATGTAACCTGCCTCCGCCTTCACCGCCTCAATCCCATTTGCCATCGCACAGCCCAGTCCTGCAGCCCGGATCATGGAGCGGTCATTCTCCTCATCCCCTGCCGCAATCGAATCTTCCAGAGGAATCTCCAGAAGACGGCACAGTTCCCGCACTGCATTGCCCTTCTCCACTCCGGCCGGAAGAAATTCCAGATACTGATCACAGGAAAAGATCATTTCAATTTGTCCCTCAGCCCAGGAAAGCATAGCCTGACGGATTCCCTCCAGTTCCTGCCGGCTCTTAGTACTTACCATCAGCATTTTGTGGGGTGGCTCGCTTAAATCCCTCATAAAATCATCAGAAATACGATAACTCATACTGGTTTTCTTTACATAATACTGCAGTTCCTCACACTCCCGGGGCGCCAGAATATCCGGCCCGCTGTAAGTCTGACAGAAAAGTCCCCTCTTCTTCGCTTCCTCGGATATATATCTGACCTGTTCCATGGTCAGTGTATGTTCGGAAAGGATCTTTTTTTCTCCGCAGTCATAAAGGATCCCTCCATTGTAGGCGATGCAGAAGAATCCTTCCCTGTCAAAATCCAGTTGCTCCATAAGTGCCCGGGCGCTGGAAAGCGCCCGCCCTGTGGCGATTACGACCCGATGCCCCTGAGCCACCGCCCGGTGCAGCGCCCGTTTATTTTCTTCCGGAATCTGCTTGTCATCGTTTAACAGGGTACCGTCCAGATCCAGAAACAAAATTTTTTTATTCATGTCAGCTGTTCTCCTTCCTTTTATCTTTTCTTCAAGTATAAACCCAACTCTGCCTTTTCCGCAACCGGACGATATCAGTTCCACGTCAAAACAGGAGAAGATCCAACAGCTTACCGCTCTGGATTTTCTCCTGTTTTCATGATACATCGTTTATCTTATCACCTGCTGGCCGCTGGCGGTGTAGATCTCATACCATTCGTGATGGGCCAGCTTCACATCCAGAGCCCGCACGGCCAGATCAAGCCGGCTCAGGTTTCTGCTGCCTGAAAGCACCGCCGCTCCTGCCGGATGATACAGCTGCCAGGCGTAAATAATCGTGGCCGGATCTTCCCCGTGACGCTCTGCGATCTCCTCGATCTTCTTCATTGCTTTTTCGCAGAGAGGATCTTCTTTCTTAAAGAGTCTTCCGCCTGCCAGCGGAGACCAGATCATGGGATGAATCCTGTTTCCTGTCAGATAATCCATCATACCGCTGTTAAAATGCTCAAAGCAGACCGGATTCCATTCGATCTGATTGGTCACCATTTCTCCCCCCATAGCCTTATTCAGTGCCTCAAACTTAAAGGGGTCAAAATTGGAAACTCCTGCTTCTCTGATCAGCCCCTCCTTCTTCAGTTCTTTTAAGGCCCGCGCCGTCTCCCAGGGATCCAGGCAGGGATCTTCTCTGTGGATCAGATAGAGATCAAGATAATCGGTGCCCAGTCTTGCCAGACTCTCTTTGCAGGAAGCCATCACCCTCTCATACGTGGTGTTGTAATACCCAAACGGTTTTCCGTCTATCATTTCCTTAAAGATTCCCGTCTTTGAAACCAGCCGGATCTGTTTCCTTATGCTTTTATCACAGGAAAACGCCTCCCCCATAAGAGACTCACATCTGGTATCCGCATAGATCTGTGCCGTATCAAAAGTGGTAACACCCCGCTTGATACAGGCCTTCATAAAATCTGCCAGCTCTTTTGCCGTCCAGTTCCAGCTTTCCAGCCTCCAGAATCCCTGCACAATGGCCGAGATTGACAACTGCTCTGATAATTGTATCTGTTTCATGCTTCCGGTTCCCCTTTACTTTCAATTAAAAAATATTATCTTAAACGATATCCAAAACCATCTCTTTTCTGTTGGGGATGCGATTCCCACTGAAAATGAACTGGTTAAATATTATCAGATCAGCAGATCCACCGTGCGCCAGGCTATTTCCGAACTGGTTCAGGAGGGGTGGCTGACCCGTCAGGCAAGTAAAGGGACTTTTGTTACTTCCCCGGAGAAGCATTCCAATTCGATCCGGTCTTATGAACCCTTTTACCAGCAAATCCAGCGTCTGGGGCAGACTCCCCGCACAGAGCTTCTGGATCTGAGCGTGATCACGCCCCCCGCCGAGATTGCGGAGCAAATGCATCTTGCCCCGGATCAGAAAGTAATCTCCATGTTCCGCCGCCGTTTTGCCGACGAAACTCCCATGGTTACTCTGCAGAATTATATTCCCTATGATCTCTGCGCATTCATTTTGAGCTACGATTTCAGGGTTCACTCCCTCTATGAACTGCTCTCCTCCAATCCTGCAACCCGGATAAAAAATACGCAGACCACCGTATCTGCCTGCTCTGCCTCACCGGAAGATATCCGTCTTCTCAATGTGACAAAGCATTCCCCCATGCTTTATTTTCACAATGTCGCAGTCACGGAAAATGATCTCATCGTAGACTTTGCTTATGCTCATTACCGGGGCGATCTGAATAAATTTGAGTACAACGCCGTTCCCTGACTATATTTCATTGAATAAAAACGCTTTCTGTTTCCTTTTGTGAGCGTCAGAAAAAGGCACGCAAAACCCGGCCGTGTGGTTTTGCATGCCTTTTGCCATATTCTGAATTATGATATTTATCCCAGCGCCACATCAAGAACCATCATCAAGACAAATCCCAGCGCAAACCCAATCGTTCCAATATTACTGTGTTCCCCTTCCGACGCCTCAGGAATCAGTTCCTCCACAACCACATAGATCATGGCTCCCGCCGCAAAAGCCAGCAGATAGGGAAGCACCGGTTCAATGTAACGGGCCAGCAGAATTGTAATTCCTCCGGCTGCCGGCTCCACAATTCCGGAAAGTGTTCCCATAGTGAACGCCTTTTTTCTGCTCTCTCCATCACTGCTTAAAGGCAGCGAAATAATCGCCCCCTCTGGAAAATTCTGAATCGCAATTCCTACTGACAAAGCAAATGCACCCGCCAGCGTAATCTCCACACTATCGGAAAGCATTCCCGCAAAAACTACTCCCACCGCCATTCCTTCCGGAATATTATGAAGCGTTACCGCTAGGACAAGCATAGTAGTTTTTTTTAGTGTGCAGGCCGGTCCTTCTGCCTTCTCACTGCCCAGATGAAGGTGCGGAATCAGCCGATCCATCCCCAGAAGAAAACCCACCCCTAAAAGCAGCCCTGCTGCTGCCGGAATAAAGGCAAATTTTCCCATTGATTCCGACATATCCATAGCCGGAATCAAAAGTGACCAGACAGATGCCGCCACCATGACTCCGGAAGCAAATCCCAGAAGTGCCTTCTGCACAGAAGGTCTGATCTGCCCTCTCAGAAAAAAGACACAGGCCGCCCCTGCTGTTGTTCCTATAAATGGTATCATCAGTCCCCAAAAAGTACTCATATTCTCTCCTTTCAGCCGGCACCTGCCAGCTGTCTCTCAGTATATCAGAAGACCGGCTGAAATCCTATTATTTTTTCAGTTATATTAGTATATGAGGAAACTGGGAAAAATACAATTCCAAACTTTCTTAACTCTTTCTCGATTCCAGTTCCTGCAGTTCTCTCGAAAACATTTCCATGATATCCCCCACATTCCGGCATAAACGATAGATCTCTTCATAAAAACAGCCAGGCATCCCGTCTGTCCCGGATCCCTTTATCGTGATAGATCTGCTGGAAAATGTCAAACGGAACAAAACAGAACTCCTGCAGCAGGGAGAGCAGCTCATTCTCTTCCCGTATCATGGGAAAGCAGTCTTTCAGTTTTTTTGCCACAGGCACGCTCCTTTTTTCATTTTTCTTTGTTATTTTTTTACCTATGAAATTCACAGATATGACAATTTTTATAAAATTTCCCCAAACATTTCTAAAACTAAAAAATATGCACAGTTTAAACCTTAATCCAGATTTAAACTGTGCATATTTACATTCCAAATTTTCTTTATTTTTCTTTCAGATACCTGTTTTTCATATACCAGATCAGTTTCTCTTCCCCATGATCCGCCAGGATCCGAAGCAGAGCTTCCATATCCCGTTTCACGTCTTTGTGAATGAACCAAAGCTGCTGCGTTCCGTTCTGATAATACTCCAGAGGCGCTCTCTGTGTATACCGTTCTCCCAGATAGACCCGGGAAGCGCTGATCCGATCCATGATCATTTCCGCAATATACTTCTTCGGCATGGGCATGCCGGTGATTCCTGTACCACAGCCGATCCCGTAATCGATCCAGTACTCAAAATGATGCCGGTTTCTCCCCTTGTGATGGAGCCAGGACAGGGACACCCCTGTGTCTTCCCTCTCTGCGTTGTTCGGGCTTCGGTCTCCCTGATAATATTTTGCTCCCACCAGAAATTCCGTGGGCGCATATTTTGACATATCGTGAAGCAGCCCCTGACGGTACAGCCCGATCCGGAAGCAATACTTCATGACCAGAATCTTATGTTTTGTGATTGTTTTAAAATGTCCCCATGGATTCATACTTCCTCTTCCTGCCTTCCGATCAAAACTAGGATAGTCCGCGGTTCTGCGGTGATAAACCGGTCTTCCTCCCTCTTTATCTCCTCCCCGCTCTTCCTGAATCCTTCCTTCTTTCCGGTATCTGCCACTTCATACCAGCACATGCCTTCCTCCAGCCTGGGCAGCGCAAATGCATGACTGTTCCAGTGCATATTGTAGGCCACATAAATCATCTCTTTCCTGGCCGGATCCTCATAGATCCGATTGTACATCATGCCAATCTGACGGCTGGTATTTTCCATCTGTGCATACCAGGCCCGATCACTGTGATAAGAAAGATCCGGACATCCCCGAGACTCATAGTCCATCAGACGCAGTTCCTCTCTCCCGTGCAGGATTTTGTGCTCCTTCCGGAAAGCCAGCGCATCGCGGATAAATTCCGTCAGTTCTTTATTTTTCTCCGCCTGATTCCAGTCTGTCCAGCCAATAGCATTATCCTGACAGTAAGCATTGTTATTGCCGCCCTGGGAATTTCCAAATTCATCTCCGCCATAAAAGAGCGGCGTCCCCTGGCTGAGCACCACCATCAGAACTGCATTTCTCACCTGACGCCGGCGCAGTTCCTGAACCGCCTGCTTCCTGCTGGCTCCTTCTGTCCCGCAGTTCCAGCTGAAATTATAACTGCAGCCGTCCCTGTTATCTTCCCCGTTGCCTTCATTGTGACGGTAATCATAGGACACCAGATCCTGCAGTGTAAAACCATCCTGACTGGCCATATATCGAATCACACCGTGAGTCTCCGGATTTCTCCTGCTTTCCCTGCAGAACTCGGATACCTGATCCTCATCCCCCTTCAAAAATCTTCTGGCAGTATTCTGAAATCCCATGTTATACTCTGCCAGATTTCTGAGGGAAGGCTTTGCCCCCCCGTAGATTCCCCGATCATCTACTCCTGTAAAAATCAGCTTTGTTTTGGAAAAAACAGGTTCCTGCGCAATCAGCTTCTGTGGGATATCTTCCCCCAAAATGTGAAATCCATCTACATGGTAAATCATTTTCCACCAGCGCAGCACTTCCAGAATCCGCTGCCCACCGGTTCCCTTTACAAAAAAGAACTCCATAATGCACTCCATCCCTTCTGCATGGAGCGCCCGCACCAGATCCTGAAATTCTGCTGTCGGATCCCCTCCGCTGTAAGCTGATTTCGGTGCAAAATAGAATCCTCCGGTATATCCCCAGTAATTGAGCCGCCCGGGGCTTTTCTCACTCTGCTGATAGGGGCCTGACTCCGGTTCAAAGGGCGGAAGTTCCTGAAACTCGTAGGCCGGCATCAGTTCCAATGAAGTTACCCCCAGTGCTTTCAGGTATGGAATCTTCTCTTTCAGCCCGGCAAAGGTTCCCCTGCAGTTTACGCCGGAAGTCTTTTTCTTCGTATATCCCCTCACGTGCACCTTGTAGAAAACAGCCTCTTCATAGGGGATAAAAACACTCTCCTCCTCACCGGGATTGATCCGGAAAATTCTTCCCCTCACCTGGTGCTCCCGCTCTTTTGTCTCTTCCCGGCCAAATTGTTCCCTCCCTGTCAGCGCTCGGGCACAGGGATCATGCACTACCTTTCCACCGATCCGATAATTATACTCATACTGCTCCGCATCCTGCTCCCTGATCCAGACCGCAGCCGTATCCCCCGTGCGGAATCTGTTTTCAAGCGGGATTTCATGCGCCGGTCGGACGCTTCCCTTCCGGTAGAGAAGCAGACTTCCCTCTTCCTGCCAGGGCAAAGTCACCGCAAAATTATATCCGCCGTTCTGATAAGTAACTCCGGGAAGAAGCGGATTTCCTCTTTTTATCTCCGGCAGTCTCTTTTTCCTCTCCATACGTTCCTGCCTTTCTCTACAGATTAAGGGAAATATCAAGCTCTACCGGACAGTGATCCGATCCCAACACTTCCGCGAGGATCTTCGCGTCCTCCAGCCTGTCCCTTAAACAATCCGACACACAGAAATAGTCAATGCGCCAGCCTGCATTCTTTTCCCTGGCTTTAAAGCGGTAAGACCACCAGGAGTACGCCTGTTCCCGCTCAGGGTAAAAATAACGGAACGTATCTGTAAACCCGCTTTCCAGAAGCTGTGTAAATTTTTCTCTCTCCTCATCGGTAAAACCGGCATTCCTGCGATTGGTTTTCGGATTCTTCAGATCGATCTCCTGATGAGCCACATTGAAATCTCCGCAGAAGACCACCGGATGTTTTTTCTCCAGTTTCTTCAGATAAGCCAGAAAATCCTCTTCCCATTTCATGCGGTAATCCAGCCTTGCCAGTTCACTCTGAGAATTCGGCGTATACACAGTGACCAGATAAAAATCCGGATATTCCAGTGTAATTACCCTTCCCTCCTGATCATGCTCTTCTCTGCCGATCCCATACTGTACAGAAAGAGGCTCCTTCCTGGTAAAGACCGCAGTACCGGAATATCCTTTTTTCACCGCATAATTCCAGTACTGAAAATACCCGGGGAGATTCAGATCAATCTGTCCCTCCTGCAGCTTGCTCTCCTGAATACAGAAGATATCTGCATCCGCCTCCCGGAAAAAATCTAAAAATCCTTTGGTGACGCAGGCCCGCAGGCCGTTCACATTCCACGAAATCAGCTTCACGTCTTCCTCCTTGCTTTTGGCAATTGCATTATTTGTTTTTAGTATAGCACAGATATTTCAGATTTTGTAAAGAAACTCACGCTTTTACACAGGAAAATACAGAAAAATCTTCTTTTGCCCCATGGACCGGCAGTCCTTCTTTCCGGAAAATTTCCAGATACTCCCAGATTTCTTCTGTCATCACTTCCCCCGGATAGATCACCGGGATTCCCGGCGGATACGGCGCCAGCGCCTGCCCGGCAACCCGCCCCACCGCCTCTTTCCACGGAACATCCTCTTTGGGGGACGCCCACGCCTGACGCGGCGGGAGCACCTGCGGGGGGAGCGGCGGCACAGGCACGGAAAACCTTCTTTCTTTTCCATCCTTTTTTCTTCCTTCCCTCTCCCCGGACAGACTCCTTAGTCCTCCGATCAGACGGGCAATCTCTTCCTCTGTATTGGCATAGGTAACCACTGCTACCGCATACCGGTGATCCGCCAGTTCCAGCGTCACTTTGCTCTTCTCATACAGAAGTTCCTGAAGACGAAATCCGCTGATCCCCAGCTCTTCTGCCGAAAGAATAAGCCGGGTGGGATCCACTGCCCGAATCCCTCCGCTTCCTTCCAGCTCTCTGCCCGGGCAAAAAATCCCCGGTATCTTCCTGATCTCCGCTCTTGCCTGATCTGCCAGACATACTGCCCGCTCCATCATCGATTCCCCGCGGACAGCCAGCTCATAGCGGGCTGCATCCAGAGAAGCCATAAGAAGATAGGAAGGACTGGTACTCTGCACCATCCGAAGGGACTCCTCCACCCGATGCCGATCCACCAGCTGCCCCTGCAGATGAAGAAGGGAGCTCTGCGTCAGAGATCCCGTCACTTTATGGATACTCTGGCTGCACAGATCTGCTCCCTGCGCCAGCGCTCCCTCCGGAAGCCGCGGGGAAAAAGACAGGTGGGCGCCGTGGGCCTCATCCACCAGAAGCATGACTCCCTTCCTGTGACAGATCTCCCCAATCGCCCTCAAATCACTGCACAGCCCATAATAAGTCGGACTCACCACAAACACGGCCTTTGCCTCCGGGCAGGCTGCAAGCCCTCTCTCCACCGTCTCCGGGGAAATGCCGCCCACCAGACCGTTCTCAAGAAGTTCCGGCTCCATCCAGACCGGAACAGCTCCGCTCATGATCATTCCCATCAGGATCGACTTGTGCGCGTTGCGGGGAACCAAAATCTTCTCCCCCTCCCAGGCCGATGCCAGTACCATGGCCTCATTTCCACAGGTCGTCCCATTTACCAGAAAATACGCCCGCTCGGATCCAAAAGCTTCCGCCGCCAGTTCCTGCGCCTCCCGGATCACGCCCCGGGGATCGTGCAGATCATCAAGCCCCTCCGCCTCCGAGAGGTCATAGGCAAAAATCCCTGTTCCAGTCTCCTTTGTCCATCTCTCGCTGATCCCCCGCTCAAAACGGTGTCCCGGAATCCGGAAATACGCCGGTGCCTGGTTCTTGTAAGCGGTCAGCGCATCCAGAAGCGGTGTTCTTTCCTGTCTGTCTCCCATAGTTTCCTCCCGTGTTTTCCTCTCTTTTCCTGTCTCAGATCCATAAAAAGAAAAAAAGCGCCGCACAAGCTCTGTCTTACCCTGTCCTGTGCGGCACTTCTGAGCACTTTTTTCTTTTATACTTCTACGGTCCATCCATACTTATCTTCTTCGGTTCCCCACTGGATCCCTGTCAGATAATTATAAAGTTTCTGTGTCAGCTCACCGGTTTTAAATCCGTTGACTTCCACTTTGTCATCCCGGTAAATGAATTCTCCCACCGGAGAGATCACAGCCGCAGTACCTGTCCCGAAAGCTTCCTCCAGCCTTCCTTCATGCCCTGCCTTCATCAGGTCATCAATCGACAGATGTGTCTCATTTACCTTATACCCCCAGTCGCGCAGGATGTGAATAATCGAATCTCTGGTCACGCCCGGAAGAACCGTCCCCTCTATCGGAGCGGTATAGATCTCATTATCGATCTTGAACATAATGTTCATAGTTCCCACTTCCTCCACATACTTGCGGTTGACGCCATCCAGCCACAGCACCTGAGAGCAGCCCATCTTCTCAGCCTTCACCTGACCCGCTATGGAAGCCGCATAATTGCCTCCGCATTTGGTAAATCCGGTTCCGCCTTTGACCGCACGCACATACTCATCCTCCACCAGGATACGCACCGGATTTACTCCTTCTTTATAGTAAGCGCCCACCGGACAGCAGATCACTATGAACTTATAGGCATTCGCCATATGTACCCCCAGAGACGCTTCCGTTGCAAACATAAACGGACGGATATACAGGGAGGTTTCCGGTTCTGAGGGAACCCAGTCCGCCTCTACTCTGACCAGCTCCCGCACCGCTTCAATAAACATTTCCTCCGGAAATGCAGGCATACACAGGCGCTCGTTCGACCGGATCATGCGTCTCGCATTCATTTCCGGGCGGAACAGCTGGATTTTTCCTTCTTTTGTCCGGTAAGCCTTCATTCCCTCGAAGGTTTCCTGGGCATAATGGAGGGTCACGCAGGCCGGCATAAGGGAAATCGGTTCATGGGGCTCAATCCGTGCATCATGCCATCCTTGCTCCCTGTCCCAGTCCATGACAAACATATAGTCAGTCATATAGGCTCCGAATCCCAGATTCTTCTGATCCGGCTTTTCTTTCAGCTGCGCTCTTTCAATAAATTTAATTTCCATCTCTTTCTTCCTCCTCGCCAAAACAAAAACTACTTTCTAGTATAAAACTGCCTCCCGCACCGCGTCAATAGCAAATCTCACACCCACGCAAAACTCTGATTGCTTTTTATCCGTTTTTATAGTAAAGTAAAAGTAATCTTGAAAGAAATGAGGTACGACTATGAGCGACATGGAAAAAAATCAGAGCGCTGCCTGTGACGGCGACTGCACTTCCTGCGGCAGCAGCTGCGGCTTCGGAGAGTCCGATGCAACTGTAACCCTGACCCTGGACGACGACACTACCATCGAGTGCGCCGTTCTGACCATCTACCCCGCCGGCGGCAGAGAGTACATTGCTCTGCTTCCTCTGGATGAAAACGGTGAAAACCAGGACGGAGAGGTATATCTGTACCGCTTTGTTCAGGGATCCGGAGAAGAACCCATGCTGGAAAATATCGAAGATGACGAAGAATACGAGACAGCTTCCGATGCTTTCGATGAACTGCTTGACAAAGCTGAGTTCGACGAACTGGTAGAAGAAGAATAAAAAACCGCACAGCGGGTGCAGATTTCATAAGAAATCTGCACCCGCTCTGTTCTTTCCCGCCTTTTCTCCGCTCACGCATCCAGCCTTACCGAAGAGTTTGGAAATTTCTCATTATAGCAATCTGTCACTGCCTGCGTCAGCACCCGGAACTCTCTCTCCATCTTCGCTTCCCGGGGAAGTTCATAGAAAGTTTCCCGGATCTCCTGCCCGATCTTATTATGCAGGGTCGTATCTTTCATCTGTCCCATTCCCATCAGAACAGAACTGTAACTTTTATCTGAAAGGCAGAGATCTATATAACAGTTCCCCATATGGAAAAGTTCATCATAGAGAAGCTGTTCCTTTAAACTGCCCGGCTCCTCTCCCCAATCCAGGCAAAGATCTGCCCTCACCTGCGCCAGATCCCGTTTCATCTTTCTCCCGTAGAAGAATGATTTCCGGTTTCCGTAAATATAGCGCAGCGACATCCAGGCCCGGATAAAGTAATCAATCTCTCCTGAATTCTTTTCCTTTCCTTCGTATCTTCTCTCCCAGAGTTCCATCCGAAGCTGGTTCTCCTCCGGCTCTTTTCCCTCTGCGATGCGGGCTGTAAGAGCTTCCTTCCTTTTTTCAGGATCTTTTACCCCGTAAAAACTCTCCGGCCATTCCAGAAGCTGCTCTTCCTGTCTCTGCTTTGTCACCTTACGTATCATTTTTCTTCTGCCGCTCCTTTTTCTTCTTCCCCAAATTCCTTCTCCGCTGCCTTCAGGGCTGCTGCGATCACCTTATCCATATCGTAATACTGATACATCCCCAGTCTTCCGCCAAAGATCACATTTTTTTCCTGTTCGGCCAGTTCCCGATAACGGGCAAAAAGCCGGTTGTTCCGCTCATCATTGATAGGATAGTAAGGCTCTTCTCCTCTGGTCCAGGTTCTTGGATACTCTCTGGTGATCACAGTGACCGGCTGCTTCCCGAAATTGAAATGTTTATGCTCAATAATCCGGGTATAGGGAACTTCCCGCTCCGTATAATTCACCACCGCGTTTCCCTGGTAATTCTCGCAGGCCAGACGCTCCTCTTCAAAGCGCAGAGACCGGTATTCCAGCACTCCCAGCCGGTACTGATAATACGCGTCGATCATTCCTGTAAAAACAGTTTTTTCCGCCAGATCAGGATTCTTTTCGATCAGCTTAAAATAATCCGTGTGCAGCCAGACTTCCGTTCCTTCCAGCATAGCCTCCACCATCTTTGTGTAGCCTTCTTCCGGAATTCCCTGATGGGGATCGTTAAAATAATTATTATCATAGACAAATCTCAGCGGGAGACGTTTGATAATAAATGCCGGAAGATCCCTGCAGTCTCTTCCCCACTGTTTTTCCGTATAACCTTTTACCAGCTTTTCGTACACATCCTTCCCCACTAAAGAAAGTGCCTGTTCTTCCAGGTTGCGGGGTTCCGGCGGCAGATTCAGTTCCCGGATCTGACTCTGGATCTTTGCCTTTGCTTCCGCCGGTGTTTTCACCTTCCACATCCGGCTGAACGTATTCATATTGAATGGCATGTTATAGATTTCATCTTGGTACACAGCTACCGGGGAATTAATATAATGATTAAAATGGGCAAACTGATTTACGTAAGCCCAGACTTTCTCGTCGGAAGTGTGGAAAATGTGGGCGCCGTACTTGTGTACCTGGATCCCGTCTACTTCCTCCGTATAAATATTTCCGGCCACATGATTTCTCTTATCAATGACCAGACATTTCTTTCCTCTCTTTTTTGCTTCGTGAGCAAAGACTGCCCCGAAAAGTCCCGCCCCTACTATCAGATAATCGTACATCTTTTCTCTCCTAGTATCTCACTTCTTTTAAACACAGCCCACACGCCGGAGCGCAGGGGCCTGCCAGTTCCCTGTTCTTTCCTTCCAGGATCTCCCTCACATATTCCGGAGGATAGGCTCCCCGTCCGGCCTCCAGCAGTGTGCCGGTCAGGATCCTTACCATGTGATACAAAAAACCGTTTCCCGTAAAAATCAGCCGGATCTCCCCCGGATACTGCTCCACCTCAATGCTTCGGATCCGGCGCACCGTAGATTTCTTCATCCGCTTATTGGAACAGAAACTCTTAAAATCATGCTCCCCCTCCAAAAAAGCGGCCGCCGCCTTCATCGCCCTGACATCCGGCTCATCCTCCACCGTCCAGATCTGACGACGCTCCAGGACATGTTTGGCTCCGCCGGTTCCGATACGGTAGACATATACCTTTTCCCTGGCATTCAGGCGGCTGTGAAACCGATCCGGAACCCGGGCGATAGAAACTACTTCGATATCCTCAGGCAGATACCTGTTCAGATACGCTTTGATCTCCTCATCCTCCAGGGCTGTGTGAAGATGAAAATTCGCCGTCTGCCCCATAGCATGAACCCCTGCATCCGTCCGCCCTGCCCCGGAAAACTCCACCGGTTCTCCCGCCATCCGTTCCAGAACCTGCTCCAGCTTTCCCTGTATGGTATTTGCTGTATTTCCCTGTTTCTGCCAGCCGTCATACCTGCTTCCGTCATACTGCAATACAATCCTGTAATTCATAATCTCTCCTGTATCTGTCTCCCTCTGAATATTTTCAGACTTTCTTCTATCATAACAAAAAAAGGACTGATGCACAACAGCTGACGCATCAATCCTTTCTCCTACGACTCTTTTTCCTGTATTCTGCAGTTTATCCGTTCAGAGATACCAGATCGCTTCTGATATAACCGAAGGCGCCGTCCACCGTCACCTTCACCCACTCTCCGCTGGTACCCTGCTTTTCCACAACGACACCCTTTTCCAGGCTGGCGATCACTTCAGACTCTGTGGTCGGGGCTTCCCTTACCCGGCCGGGCTCGATCAGAAGAAGTTCTGTTCCCGCCGGCGCTTCCAGCACATCTGCCGTATGTTCCGGATTATAAGCGTCGGGATCTGTCTCCGGAGTGGGAGATACTTCCGGCGCCTCCGTCGGTATGGGAGATGCTTCCGGCGCCTCCGTCGGTGTGGGAGATGCTTCCGGTTCCTTTTCTTTTTCTCCGTCGGCCGCTCCGTTTCCTTCCACCGCATCGCTTATATATTCCACAGAGCGATACGCTTTCGTCACATTATTGCTCTTATCCATAGCAGCATAGATCACCTGGGCGGTGCTACCGTCATCGGAAGGAAGGACTTTCTCCACCAGAAGACTGTCCGAAACATCCCCATCCCTGTCATCAATGGCCGTCACACCCTTCAGAAGCTCTTTCGTCTCCGCTCCTTCCCGATAGGAAATCTGCTCTGCCGGTACCTGGATCACGGGTCCTTTCCTGTCCCTTCCCAGGTAGACAAACACACTGCTCCCGATTCCGGCAATACACAGAACAGCCAATATAACAGTAATTGCTCTTTTACTCATTGTACTGCGCTACCTCACTCTTTGTCTTTTCCGTAATACTGGCCATAATATTTGCCGTAATACTTCCCGTAATAGCTGTTCCCGCTCATATCCACTTTATTCAGGATTACGCCAAGAATCTTGCATCCTGCCTTCTCCAGCTGAGTTTTCACGTCCTGTGCAAACTTGTAGCTGACTGTATTGAAAGAAATGATCAAAGCCGCTCCATCACACTCCTTTGCAATAACTGCACTGTCGATCACGCTCCCCAGCGGCGGCGTATCTACAATAATATAATCATACACTTCCCTCAGAGAAGCCAGAAGTTTTTTAAAATATCGGCCGCCCAGAAGCTCCGCCGGGTTAGGCGGAACCGGACCTGCAAAGATCATGTGCAGGTTGGGCACGTCTGTCATACAGATCACATCTGCCAGCTGTGCCTGCCCGGAAAGCAGATGCACCAGACCTTTTACATTCTGATGGATGCGGAAACGTCCCAGAAGAACAGACTTTCTCAGATCCGCGTCAATGAACATGACCTTTTTCCCCGCCTCTGCGAGCGATGCGGCGAGCTGAACCGATACGCTTGATTTTCCTTCGCTGGGCGTACAGCTGGTCAGAGCGATCACTTTGATGTCCTGGCCGCAGAACTCAATGTTGGTCCGCAGCGTTTTATATGCCTCGCTGGTACGGTAATCCAGCTTCAGCATTTTAGAGATACTGATATTTATCATGCCTGCTTCCTACCTTTTCTTTTTCCTGTTTTTTTCATGGATTTCTTCCTGCCCTTCTCATCAACCACAGGAATTGTTCCCAGAATGCCGAGCTGCAGATATTTTTCCACATCTTCCTGGGTTTTGATCCGGTCGTCCATAACAAAAATCAGCACTACAGCTGCAACAGCCACAAATACGCCCACAACTCCGCCGATAGCAAAGTTCTTAAACGCACTGGGACGGGCCGCCCTGTCCGGCAGGTTGGCTTCTTCCACCACCGTAACCTCATCCACCCGCATAACTTCCTGAATCTGTTCCGCCACTGCTCCGCGCAGCTGGTTGGCAATATTCTGCGCCATCCTGGGATTCTCATCTGTAACAGTGATGGCAAGAATCCGGGTATCTGCGGCATTTGCCACAGAGATCTTGCTGCACAGTTCTTCGTAAGTGTCCTCAAGTCCCAGTTCGGCGATGACACCCTCTACTACCGGCCGGCTCTTCACCAGTTCCATGTAGTCCTTTGTCAGCTGGCTTCCCAGCTGCACATCACTGTAAGTAATGGCACTGTCGGTCTGACTGTTCACCACATAGATTTTTGTGGTGGAATCATATGTGGGGGTAATAAATAATTTTGTCCCCAGAAAAGCAACGCAGGCCAGCGCCACTCCCGCCAGGATAATGATCACGATCTTATCCCAAATCGCAGCGAATAACGCCCCCAGATCTATGGTCGCTTCCTCATTCACCTGTTCTCTGTTGTTCATTTTCACTTCTCCCTTATTGTCTTACAAATCTTCTTTCTGCAGGATTTTCCATGCATTTCCGCCGCACAGTTCCTCAGCGCGGGCTTCCCCTATCTTCCGCTTCAGATAGGTATAACATTTCTTCATCTCCGGCGCTCTCTGCCGGATGCCATGGGCATCCGTCCCGATAAAATGTACCAGCTCGTATTTCAGCAGCTTTTTTACAAAACTTTTTCCGCTCCTTCCATTTCCGCCGGTCACCGTCTTTGCATTAACCTGCACATAGGCGCCCATATCCACCAGATCTTCCACCCTGCCGGGTTCCTCCAGAAGACATTCATACCGTTCCGCATGGGCGATGATGGGCTGAAAACCGTTCATCTGAAATTCCCGCAGTGCTGCCTCGATCTCCTGATACGGCTTTCCTGTAGAAAATTCTGTCAGCACATACCGGGAATCTGCCATGGAAAATGCCCTTCCTGACTGAAGCGCCTCCGCGCTCTCATGACTGTAGTAAATCTCATTTCCCAGATAAATCCGAAACTCTGGACTGATCCGGCGCGCTGCTTCCCGTGCCATCTCAAGACGCTCCTGCAGACATTCTGCAGTATTCTCAATATACCTGTGACGGTAATGAGGCGTGGCGATCATCGTATCAATGCCTTCCTCCCAGGCGATCTGAAGCATCCGCTTTGTCTCCTGAATATCCTGAGCACCGTCATCCACTCCGGGAAGAATATGACAATGAATATCTATCACTTCGCTCTTACCTTCCTTTCCTAAGCATACGAAATCAGTATACCTTTGCAAAAAATTTATGTCAATGGAAACTTCATCCGAATACCTGATTCAGCTCTTCCGTCCCCGGCAGCACAAACCGGCCGTCCCGGATCAGGTCGATCCCGGTGCCGTCCGGCCGCTCCACGCGGATCAGCGCCAGTTCCTCATAGGGGATCGTAATATCGGTATGACAGCCGAAGTAAGCCTTCGACACATCCTCTCTCCTCTGCAGCGACACTTCATTATCCCGGGCGATCACTTCTTTTCCGTCCCGGTTATACACAGGCGTATCCTCCGCCCAGCTGTAACAGGTATCCCCCAAAGCAAAATGAGGACCTGTCTTCTCTGCGATCAGGATTGGCAGACGGGACTGGATCTTATACTTCTGCGCCATCACATAGGCCGCCGTATTCGTTCCGATGGCAAATTCCCCCAGGGGAAGCTGTTCATGGTGATAGAGCACATTTTCCCTGATATAGGCCCTGTTATCCTCCTCCTTCGGAAAATTAGAGCAGATATAATCCTTCACCCGTCCATCCTCCAGCCGGATCTGAAGATCCCGGTAAAAAAGTTCATTCAGATAAACGCCGGTCA
>OLQH01000625.1_pt1 | contig 36380 bp, 33 predicted proteins | sample 1672671 | NCBI WGS metagenome assembly OLQH01 (sample SAMEA3136712, study PRJEB25190) | human gut metagenome
TTCCTTCTGCTTTTTCAACTTAATTTTCCTTTGATATTGTAAGTTTGTTATAAAAATATCATTTATCATTCCTATATTTTGTTAAATTTGTATAATTTTTGTCCCCAATTTTGGTGCTATACTGCTAATTGTTTTTTTATACCTCACGTGCTATTCTAGATTTATATTAAAGAATATTTTTCATCTTTTTATTGTTTTGAAGAATAATATTCCTTATTATCCAAGCGCGCATGGTACTATGGTCAGATTAAAAATGAAGAATGGAGAATCAGAATGAAAGTAGGATGTGTAAAAGAAATCAAAAATAATGAATTCCGTGTGGGAATGACACCAGACAATGTCAAATCGTATACAGATGCAGGGCATACCGTATATATTGAAAGAGACGCCGGTATAGGTTCTGGCTTCACCACAGAAGAATATGAAAAAGCAGGAGCGATCCTATTGGATACACCAAAGGAAGTGTGGGACACCTGCGAAATGATGATCAAAGTAAAAGAGCCTCTGGAATCCGAATATTCGTACTTCCGCAAAGATTTAATCCTTTACACCTACCTTCACCTGGCAGCAGACCGTCCACTCACAGACGCTATGTTGTCCTCCGGTATCAGAGGCGTGGCCTATGAAACTTTGATTGAGAAAAACGGCAGTATTCCGCTTCTTTCTCCTATGAGCCAGATTGCAGGGCGTCTGAGCATTCAGGAAGGGGCAAAATATCTGGAGAAGCCATTTGGCGGATCTGGTGTACTGCTCTCAGGCGTGCCGGGTACTCCCAAAGCTAAAGTTGTTATCCTGGGCGCAGGCAGTGTAGGTACCAACGCCTGCAAAATTGCAGTGGGCATGGGCGCCGACGTAACAATTATGGATATTAATCTGGAACGTCTGGCCTACCTGGACGATATCTTTGGAGCCCGCATCCAGACCTTATACAGCACGCCTTCCAACATCCAAAGCCAGCTGGCTCAGGCAGATCTGGTCATTGGCTCTGTACTGATTCCCGGAAAAGCAGCTCCTAAGCTCATTAAAAAAGAATATCTGAAGGACATGAAGCCAGGCAGTCTGATTGTGGACGTAGCCGTGGATCAGGGGGGATGCTGTGAGACAACGAGGGTAACCTACCATGACAATCCCACCTTTGAGGTTGACGGTGTCGTTCACTACTGTGTCGGAAACATGCCGGGAGCCGTTCCCAGAACTTCAACCATTGCTCTTACCAATGCCACTTTAAAATATGGTCTTCAGATCGCCGGAAAAGGTCTTGAAAATGCCTGTCTTGACAATGAGGTCATATTCTCAGGCATTAATACTTATGACGGATTCAGTACCTGTAAAAATGTCAGTGACAGCTATGGTATGGATTACAAAAACATCAAAGAATTAATCAAATAATTGCGCGAATAAACCATGCATTTTATACATTAAATTATAATTTACAAAATATTTTCCCTATGATACTATAAGGGTACAATATTAAATACAGATGCCATATGGGGATGGCAGAAGGAGGTATTATGTTAGTTTTAAAAAACTGTAACTTTTTGGGGGAATTAGTAGAAGGCTATGAAAATGCAACCGGTGATATCCTGATTGACGGTGACCGGATTAAGAGCATTGCTCCCTGCGGAACAGACTGGGAAGATGCTGAAACGGTTGACATGGCGGGCAAATACGTACTCCCCGGTCTTTTTGATTTACATATCCATCTGACGCTCTCCGGCGGAGAGACGCTTGTAGACAATGCAAAATCCCCGGTTCAGCAGGCTTTGGACGCAGTAAAATTTGCCAATGACACACTAATGGCAGGATTTACTACCGTAAGAGATGTAGGTTCCTCCCACAACGTTGCCATTGAACTTCGCAATGCAATCAATGCCGGCAACTTCCCCGGACCGAATATCATTGCATCCGGAAAAATTGTAACTCCAACAGAGTGCGGAAATGATTTCTTTGCCGGCCTGTATAATGAGGCTGACGGGAGAGATGCCATCTGGAAATCTGTGCGGGAGGAAATGAAAGCAGGTGCTGACTTTATTAAAATCATGGGAACCGGCGCGGTTATGAATCCAGGCGGGGCTCCCGGCCAGCCGATTTATACCCTGGACGAATTAAGGGCGGTTGTGGAAGCAGCACGTTTTAAAGATACTTATGTGGCAACCCATTGTCATGGAACACAGGCTATTAAAAATTCTATTATCGCAGGTGTCCGTACTCTTGAACATGCCTCTATCCTTGACGACGAGGCCATTGAGATGTTAAAGGATAATGATACCACTTACATTGTACCTACTCTGAATATTCTTCACGGACTGGCTGACAGTGTTCCAGAAACCTCTATTTTCATGAAGGCAAAAGCTCAGAGTGTACTGGAGTCTCTGAGAGTTGGGATCCGCAAAGCATATGAAGCAGGACTCACTATGGGATTTGGTACTGACCAGGGTGCCACCCCTCTGACCCATGGAGAGAATGCAGATGAATTTATCCTGAGAAAAGATTTCTGGGATATGGATGAGATGGATATAATCAAGCAGGCTACCATTGACAGTGCACGAATTGTATACAAGGATCAGGATTACGGTACACTGAAGGAAGGCAAGGTGGCCGATATCATAGCTCTGGACAAGAACCCGCTGGAAGACATCTCCGCATTCAAATACAACCTTGTAAATGTTATCAAATCAGGTGTGGTAGTAAAATAAATTGCAGACTTAATATTCAGAACAAATAAGAGCGGTACAGTGATCTGATCAGCCCCCTAAGTAGATTTTGGTTATTTACCTTGTCTACTTCAGGGGTATCATATCACAGTGCCGCTCTTATTTTCTGCCTATCTCCAGTTTTACTCTCTGGGTACTGCTGTGGAGGTGCTGCATAATCAGCCCTTCCATTACCTCTATCTCCTGGTTCTTTGCTGCCTGAAGAATATCTGCATGGTCCTCATAGCTGATATGCTGGTTATCCGTATCACTTTGATAATTTGCCACCATAATCTGGAAAAGTTCAAAGGATCTTTCAATGTTCTGTATCAGATGGATATTTCCCGTCTCCAGTACAAAGGACTTATCAAATTCCATGGCACTTCTTATATTACTTTCCATATCCCCAATCTCTATGGCATCTCTCTGCTCTCTCAGCCGCTGTTCCAGCATATGAATCAGAGAGATTCTTTTCCCTTTCAGAACACAGAGCCTGTATCCGGCCAGAATCTGAGCGATAATTGCCTCCTCCAGCATAGAAATCTCTTCATCTGACATAATATGGACAAAAATACTATTGGTATCCTTTTCCAGCAGCCTGTCCTGCAGCAGTCTGTTAATGGCATCACGGATGGGAGTCTTGCTTACGTTTAATTTCAATGCCAGATCATCCGGTATAATCTTCTCTCCCTGCAGGATTTCTCCGTTCAGGATACTGGTTTTTATATGTTCGTATATTTGATCATTTAACGTTTGCTTTTTCTTAAGTATCATCTTATTCTTCTCTCCAGAGTAATAATTGATTGCTATATATCTGAATCACTTCTTTCAGATGACTATTGCTGCATATATCCCCATACCCCATCAATTCCTGATACACACTCATAGCTCCATCTGCTTTTAATCTGCTCAGAGTATACTCTCTGCCAGTGAGCAAAGACAGTACTTCCAGTATCTCCGTTGCCTCATCATTGTCAATGGCAGCCACTCTCATCCCCACGTTAGCCGTATAATTCACCAAACCGACGGGCTGCAGCTGCATCAGCGCCTCCCGAATGGGGATCTTGCTAATCTGGATCTCCTTGGATAATTCATCAATATTAATTTTTTCCCCCGGCTTATACCCGCCTTTTATAATCTGTTCCTTCAAATAATCCATTACTACGTTTGCCGTATTTGTACTTGTAATCAAAGACTTCACCCTTTTTTATATTTTCCTCATTATAAAACAAACCTTTCCTTTTTACAACATTTATCAATATGGGTACTCTCCATTATTTTAAGTTATATCTTACATTATTTCAATAGTAAACAGCGAAATAGATTTTTATTTGAATTGTCTCTGAAAATTCATTGACATTTAGTGTTTTATTTGTTATTATCATATAAAATATAGTATACGATATTTTATATGACATTGAGTTAGGAGGTTAATTCATGAAAGAACGAAAAGGTGTGAACCGCTATGTTAAGTTACTCGTTCTCTGTATGGGAGCTTCGGCTATTTATCTGCTTCCATATCTTAGATGGACCTATTACGATGTTCTTCTGGAAGCCATCGGTATCACAAACAAGCAATTTGGTATTACTATGAGCGTATACGGTGTTGCCTCCATGATTTTTTATGCCCCCGGAGGATGGATGGCTGACAGATTCTCTCCCCGCAAGCTTCTCACAGCAGCCTTCATTATCACCGGAATCCTAGGCCTTTATTTTGCTACCTATCCCGGTTATCTTATGCAGATCCTTATCCATTTTGTATGGGGTTGTGCTGCCACTTTGATCTTCTGGGCAGCTATGCTGAAAGCCACCAGACAGTTTGGTAACAGCGATGAACAAGGAAAGCTTTTCGGGCTTCTGGAAGGCGGACGCGGATTAATGTCAACGATTTTCTCAGCCGTCTCTCTTTTTGCATTCGGGAAGTTAGGAGAAAGCATCGGCGGACTGACCGGAATCATTGTAGCCATTGCTATTGTAAATATCATTGCCGGCATACTGGTTTGGTTTGTCTTTGACGATTCCAATCAAAGCCAGGAAGAAGAATCCAGAATCAATCTGAAGATGGTAGGTGAGGTACTGCGGATGCCCACTGTATGGCTTTTAGCCTTTGTTATTATTACCTGCTACAGTGTATATATCGGCAGTACTTATATGACACCTTATTTTACACAGGTATTAGGGGCTACCGCTTCCATCTCTGCCTTAATTGCGATCATCCGTAATTATGTGCTTCAGCTGCTGGGAGGCCCAAGCGGAGGGTTTCTGGCAACAAAGATGAAATCTACAACAAGAGTGGTAACCATCTGTTTTGTTATGATTGTCATAACTCTGGGCGGGATTGCCTTCCTCCCCTCCAAGGCCAGCATGCTGATATTCTTGGTAGTGCTTATGATTCTAATGTGCTCAGCCATTTTTGCCATGAGAGGCATTTATTTTGCTATTGTCGACGAGGTGAACGTACCCCTGAATGTCACAGGAACCGCTGTAGGTATTATCTCAGTTATCGGTTTTCTGCCGGATGTATATATGAATACTATTGCCGGCAGTCTTCTGGATAAATACCCCGGAGCGGCCGGTTACCGCTATCTGTTCGTGATTATGCTTCTCTTTTCTGTTGTGGGACTGATTGCATCCTGCCTGTTACTTAGTAAAATCAAAAAGCAGAAAGCAGAACTATTTTAAATAAAAGGAGGAATTACCATGACTGCAAAACCTATTTTTGAACTGTTAACCCAAGATTCCCGGGAAAAAATCATTCAACAGTCCTTTTCGCTCCTGGAGGAACAAGGGGTTGATGTAAACTCACCAAAAGCCCTGGAATGCTTGATTCAGGCCGGCTGCACCGCTGACGGTGAAAATCCCCCGCAAACTGGTCAAGACATCCATTGAATCAGCCCCCAGTGTTATCAAAATCTATGACCGAAACGGAAAAGAAGCCATGGACCTCGGGAAACAGAATACATACTTTGGACCTGGCCCTACCTGCCCCAATTTCTTTGACGCATATACTGGGGAACGGCGGAAAGCTGTGAAAAATGATGCCGCCCTGGCGGCAGTCCTGACAGATGCCCTGCCAAATATTGATTTTGCTATGTCACTCTGTATGATAGGTGATAAAACAAAAGAATTGGCAGACATTCATGAGATTGATGCCATGATACGTAATACCACAAAACCACTGGTGGGATGGGCATTTAACGCCAGAAACCTGCAGATAATCATTGATATGTGCGCCGTGACAGCAGGCAGCCTTGAAGCACTTCAGGAAAAGCCCTTTATCATTATATACAGTGAACCTACCACTCCCTTTGTGCACTCCAGGGATGCACTGGAGAAACTGATGCTTCTCGCTGAAAACAATATCCCCTGTGTTTATACGCCTGGTATGATTATGGGGGCAACTGCACCTGTCACCGTGGCCGGCGCCCTGTCTGTGGGACTGTGCGAATGCCTTACCGGTCTGGTACTCAGCCAGGCAGTGCGAAAAGGCGCCCCCTTTATTGGTGGTGCTCCCGGAGGCCCCATGGATATGAAAACCATGCAGCATTCCTACGGTGCCCCGGAGTGGGTATTGCTCCACAGCGCTTCCGTGGAAGTCTTCCACGCTCTGGACCTCCCGGTATTTACAGCCGCCGGTGCCAGTGACTCCAAAACTGTGGATGCCCAGTCTGCCGCCGAAGCCATGCTTCAGATTATAGGGGCCCTGGGAACCGGAGGGAATCTAATCCATGATGTGGGCTTTATGGATTTGGGAATGACAGGTTCCCCTCTTCATCTGGTTATATGCGACGAGCTAATCGGTATGGCAAGAAGAATGATGGAAGGTGTCCCTGTGGATGAAGAGCATCTTGCCCGGGAGGTCATTGAGGATGTTGGTCCCGGAGGAAACTTCCTCTCCGAAGAGCATACCTTTGAATTCTTCCGGGATGAAATCTGGAATCCATCACTCATGGACCGCCATACCTACAAAGACTGGCAAAAGGCGGGATCGAAAACCATGACAAAAAGAGCTCAGGATAAAATGCTGGAACTACTGCAAACCCACAGACCCAAATTGCTGCAGGACGCCATCCTGAAAAAGCTGGATCAGCTTGTAGAAACCGCAGAACAAGATTTTACCGGAAATCCCCTCTAATGCAATAGCTTCCATTCATAGAGACAAAGGAAAAAGGAGAGCATATGCCTCCTTTTTCCTTTCGTTTACTCAAAGACCATCCCATCCACTATCCTTACCGTGCGCCGCGCCGCCTTGGCCACCTCCAGATCGTGGGTAATCATCACTATGGTATGGCCCATTTTATTCAGTTTACCAAAAAGCTTCAGGACTTCTTCTCCGCTTCTGGTATCCAGTGCCCCGGTGGGTTCATCCGCAAGCAGAACGGCAGGCTCTGATACCAGTGCCCTGGCGATAGCTACTCTCTGCTGCTGTCCGCCGGAAAGCTCCGAAGGTTTGTGATTCAGCCGATCGGACAGTCCCAGCATACGAATTGTCTCCATACAGGCATCCTGTGCCTGCCGATGGCTCATCCCCCGGATAAGAAGAGGCATGATAATGTTCTGTACCACGGTATAAGTGGAGATAAGGTGATATTTCTGGAAGATAAAACCGATCTCCCGATTTCTTACCTTATTCAGCTCTTTGTCTCTTTTTTCGTGTATGGCATTTCCATCCAGATAGTACTCTCCCGAATCCGGTATATCCATACAGCCTATCATATTCATCAAAGTGGATTTTCCGGAACCGGAAGGGCCCAGGACAGCAAGAAATTCCCCCTTCTCTACCGTCAGACTGACATCTTTTAGTACATGGAGCTTTTCCTCTCCCATCTGATAGCTTTTGTTTATTTTGTCCATATGTATCATAACCGTCTGAGCCGGAAATTCTTTTGTCTGTTTCTCCCCATTCTTCTTTTCTTTGACTCTGTGCAATTTCATATTCTCACCCCACAATCCAGATACCCACAATTACTTGGTTCATGTCTTCCTCTTTTTGTACCACAAGCTTTACCATATCTCCTGCTGCCAGCCGCGAAAACGTGGTAGTGGTACCCAAACTGGTGGTAACTGTAGTGCCCACAGGGATCCTCATATCTTTTCTCTCTCCGGTCAGAGTGTAGGTAGTAATCTTCTGCCCTGCCTGTGTGTCTTCCTTTTCCCCGGTATCCTCTCTGCCCTGAGTATCTTTCTGTTCTCCTCCGTTCTGCTCTTTGCCGGGCATCTCCCCCTGGGCAGGCATGCCCTCGGGCAAATTTTCTCCCCAGTCAGAAGGCATCTCTCCCATATCAGGCATACTATCCCGGCCAGGAGCCTGGCTTTCTCCGTCAGCGGATGTTGGTTCCTCTGTCATCTGAGCAGGGGACTTCCCCTGTACTTCTGTCTCTTCTGCCTCTGCCAGGGCAATGGTCATATCATTGCCCACAATGGTTTCTATCTGTCCATAGACTACTTCCTGATTATCCTTCAGCGCTGTCTCTTCTGCTGCACCAGTGCCGGCCTGGGCGCTTTTACCGCAGCCCGACAGCAGCAGAATCCCTGTGATGCACAAACATATCATTTTTCTCATGTTTTTACTCCTCGCTCAATGCTTCTATAGGAATCAAACGGGATGCTTTGAGTGCGGGATAAAATCCAAAGAGAGTGCCGGTGATAACGGCAAAGATAACTGCCAGCACAGCACCCCACAAAGAAAGCTCCACCCTTACGCTAAAATGTTCTACAATGGGTGTAACAAGGAAGCTGAATCCGACGCCCAGGAAACCTCCGATGATACTGATCACACTGGATTCCATCAGGAATTCCAGCAGTATATCCTTCTTGGAACATCCCATGGATTTCAGGATCCCGATTTCCTTTGTCCGCTCTTTTACTGTGACAAATAAGACATTCATAATCCCGATTCCTCCCACTACAAAGACAATGGCTGCCATGGCAATCAGAAGCATGGTCAGTATATTATTGGATTCAGCGGCGGCTTCCATCTTGCTTCCCGCATCAGAAATGGTAAATTCCGTATTGGGATAGCTCTCTGCAAGAACTGTTTCTATATTCGTGATCACCGTGCTGATCTCATCCACATTAGAGGCTATCACCGTAATAGTGGGACTGATGCTGCTGCCTGTAATATACTTGACTCCAGTATTATAAGGGATAAATATGCCTTCATCAGGGCTGATTCCGGAAGAGACAGTTCCCACTTCTTCTATTACGCCGTTCACCACATAAGGCCTGTTGTCTATATAAATCTCACCGTCATAGGCTTCGTAGGCACTTCCGAAAATCTCTTTTGCCGCTGTCGCTCCCAGCACACACACCTTTTCCATATTCTCATCGTTGGCATCTGTCAGAAAATCACCGATAGCCATAGAGAGATTGCTGATGTCCCTGAACCCACTCTGCACACCTGCCACGGTATAGGAGGCTGCCTCCTCCAGCTCTCCCCCATCCACCTCCTGCTTGGTAGAATAGGAGATGGACACAGAGGTGATATCCGGTACAAAAGTCTCCAGATCGTCCACATCGTCCAATGACAAGGTAACCGCTTCCTGGTTAATCCGGTCAGACTGCCCGAATCCGCCAAACGCTCCCATATCCGGCATCTGCATGCCTCCACTGAAAAAGTCAGCGCCCATATCAGAACCAAAAGTTCCCTGAGGCCCTGAACCTCCTCCCGGCATGGGACCTCCGCCAAAATCGTTCCCTGAGCTTTCCCCGCCTCTCTGTTCAAACTGGCCCATATTGCTTCCGTTTCCTTCATAAGAAATATCAATCGCTCCCGCATTTAAATTTTTGAACTGTTCTGCAACGTCCATCTGTCCGCCTCTTCCGATGGCTATTACCATAACAATGGTGGCGGCTCCCACTATAATCCCCACAGAAGTCATAATCACCTTGAATTTATTCTGGGTCAGATTCGTCCATACCAGACGCAGCAGTTCTCCCGATCTCATGATTCCACCTTACTTTCAATCAAAACGGTATCCCCCTCCTTGAGTCCCTCCTGGATCTCTACATGCACCCCGTCAGAAAACCCTGTAGTTACTTCCACCTTCTGCACATTGCCGGAGTCGTCTTTTACTTTCACATAAGATTTTGCATCTTCAGCTATCACTGCCTTATTGGATACATAAAGTACATCCTCTATTTCTTTGGTAATAAATGTCACATTGGCTGTCATCCCTGTCAGCACTTTTTCCGGCACCGTGTCAAGGGCAATGGTAACCGGATAGCTGACGGTGGAAGAAGTGGTATCCGCTGCATCTATAGCCGTAACTGTGCCGGAATAAGTCTCATCTGCAAAAGCTGCAAATGAAATCTGCACCTCATCTCCTATCGTCACACTTTCAATATCATCCTGCATGACGGAAACTTCTATGGTGACTGCACCTTCATCTGCATATTCTGCCAGAGGAGTCTCGCTATTCAGGCTGTCGCCCGCCGCATAGGAAGAGGTGACCACAGTCCCGCTGCAGGCCGCGTAAATGGTATTGTCTATAACCAGCGACTGGAAAGCGGCCAAGTTTTCACTGGCGGTATCCAAAGTCTCCTGCGCCTCCTCTGCCGCCTGACCAACACTGTTCATCGAAACCTCATACAATTCTTTTGCATTTTCATAATTGAGCATGGTCTCTTCATATTTCTGTCTGGCCTCCAATTTTTTGGTCTCGGCTTCACGGTTTGCCTGATCCAGCTGGGACTGAAGGCTGGCTGCCTGTGCAGCATCACTGGTGCTATCCAGCTGGGACTGGAGGGAAGCAATATTATTGTCAATAGAGGCAATCTCTGCCTCATACACCGCTTCTGCCACGCTGCCGGCTGCCTGATAGGTTTCGTATTCGCTCTCTGCCTTTAATTTTGTCTCTTCGTCTTCCAGTTCGGCTGCCTTTAAAGCCAGTTCGGCATTCGCAACTGCACGTTCCAATTCTGCCCGAAAGGCGTCCGTACTGTCCGCTGTCACCTTCAATATCGGTTCTCCGGCATTTACCTTTTGCCCCTGTGCTATGTAGACCTCCTCCACAACCAGAGTTGTCTCTGAGGAAGTTCCGGTTGTACTGCCCGCAGAAGGAACAGCAGTACTTCCACTTGAGGTCTGGATGAAACCGGACACACTGTCTGTACCTCCTGTACTCATATTGCCCGGGGCTGCCTGATTGGTTCCCCCGGTTTCTGTTTTGCTGCTTTCCTCTGTCTCCTGCTGACTGATGGTTCCAGAAGAATTCGATACTGAAGAATTTGATGTCCCCGTACTGCTGCTCCCTGTATTTGCTGAGGTGAGATCTACCTGTACAATTTCCAGATCGTATTCCTGAGTCTGGGTTCCTACACTGACACTGCCGCTCTCTGTGATTCCGGTTACAATATTGCCTCTCTCTACCGTTGTCTCCTTGGTGACTACCTCTGCTGTTTTTTCATTTCCCCTGTAATAGCAGAGAACGGATACCGCGGATACAACAACGACGGCAGTGACAGCAACGGCTATAATTCTCTTTTTTTTCATTTCTTTACTCCTTGCCTGTATATTCTGAATTTCGTAAGCCTTTTTTATTCTAACTTATCATACTAGTTATTCCTGAAATTAACCTTAAAAAGCGCAGGCATGCACAGAAAAACCCGCGGTGACACCTTATCTTTGGTATCCCCGCGGGTTAGCTTCCATTTACTATTTTATTCTTCCTTTTTTTCTTCTTCCTGAATGATGCGCAAAAAGTCGGCCTCTCTCTTTTTCCGTCTGGGAATAAAGCGTCTGGCCATTTTTCCTTTTCCTCTGGATTTAACATAGAAGAATCCAATGACAGAAAAGACTACCGCACCGATAAAGTTTACAAAAAGATCTTTCATGGTATCCAGAAGGCCGATATCCAGATATCCTCCCAGCCCCAGGCTTTCTCCGTTGACAGCCACATCCTTGATCCCCTCGATAGTGACAGGATGATTCCCCTTTGTGGGATCCAGCATAACTGATGTAATGGAATGGAGCACCGTATCCTTCTGCATATCAAAACCCAGGAATAAGTCCATACCACATTCAAAAAACTCCCAGATGACACCGATGGTCATAGAAAAGCAGAAAGCTACTATAGCCGTAAATGCAGGAGACAGTTGAAACTTTACTTTTTCATTCCGGTTCAGCAGATCCACCAGAGAAAATCCAATGGCTGCAGCCAGAAAACCGTTGACAGTGTGAAGAAGTGTATCCCATCCTGGGAATCTGATGTAGTATGCCTGTATCTCTCCTAATATCTCAGCTGCAAATATAAACAGGAGAATAATGATTTCAAGTGTGGTTGGCAGCTCAATCTTCAGATTTACCTGGATAAAGCTGGGCACCATCAAGAGTACCAGGGTCAGTAAGCACAAAAATACATTTTCATAATTGCCGTTAAACAGCTGCAGTACCATCATAAGAAGCACTGCCAGCCGAAGTATCACATAAACCAGAAAGGAACTTTTGTGCTCCTGCAGTTCCATATGTACAGCCTTCCACATTTGTTTTATTTTTCTTATCATCTATTTTCCCATTTATTCTTTCTAAAATATAATATGGGAATTATAACACACTATGAACTGATACTGCAATAAGCTTCCATTAAGGATCCTGTTCCCCCGGGCTTTTGAGATTATTTTCCTGGGGACCTCCCATTATACCTTCCATATTCAGGTATACGGCTGCGGACGTGCCGTTTTCTATCCCCTCACTCTCACCATCTATGGCCACTGTAACCGTATAAGAAACACTAGAGACACTCTCGGAAGCCGATGATGCAGATACCGCTGTTACCGTCCCCTCCAGCTGTCCGGTCTCCTCAATATAAATCATCGCCGTATCTCCCACCTCTACACTTGTGACATCCTCTTGACTAACCGAAATTGAGATATTCTTATAGGAAGTGTCTTCGTAAAATACAAGAGAACTCTGACCGGACAATTCATCCCCCTCCTGACATCCTATCATCTGTATCTTTCCGTCCCGTACGGCTCTTACAATTCCGTCCTGATACTGGGTTGCCAAAAGCTCCGCATTTTCCTGTGCTGTGACCACCGCCTCTTCTGCTGTCTCTAACTCCTGATCCAGCTTCTCCATGGTTAGATCATAATTATTCTTCGCATACTCGTAGGAGAGCATGTCGGAGCGGTACGTTTCTTTTACTGAGACCATTTCGGTTACCTGGTTGTTCAGGGCTTCCGCATAGGCCGCTTCCAGAGAGGGCAGCTGGCTGGCTGCTTTCTCCAGCTCCTGGGTCAGCTGGTTCACTTCCTGATTCAGGGAACTGACAGACTTCTCAGCTGATGATAAAACTGACTGGCACTCTACCACTTCTTTGTCCAGCTCATCTTTCTCTGATTTTATATCCCTGTATGCATTCTTACACTCCTCATAGGTACTTTTTGCCGTGCTGTACTGTCCCTGCAAGCTTTCCAGCAGAGTATCTACTTCACTGGCTGTCCCGGCTTCACTGACAGCCTCTTCTGCTTCACGGCTTCCGGATGCGGCACTCTGTTCGGCTGCCGGTGCACTGACGGAGAACGCCTGGGCAGCCTGAGTACCCCCGGAACTACCTGCTAACTCTGCTGCCTCTTTGGATATCTCTGTCAGAACTGCATCCAGCTCCAGGGTATCTTTTCCCCTGTAAGAACCCAGATACCGGTAGACAATCGCAATCGCTCTGAGTTCTTCCAGGGCTGTTTCATATCCAGACTTTTTCTGTTCGTAAACTTCCTTCACAGAAGACAATTCTCCCTGTGTCTGGGACAGCTGCGCTTCTGCCTCGCTGCTCTGGCTGTTGAGAGAGGCAATCCGATTTTCTTTTTCAGCAATGGAATCGGGATTATCATTGACCGTGAGATACGCTTCTTCCAGTGCAGACTGGGCACTGCTCACTTTTTCTTCCAAAGCAGCGATTTGGCTCTCATATTCAGCTTTCGCAGTCTCGTTCAAGCCTGCCTCTGATATGTAAGTATATTCTGCCTCCATCTTAGCTTTTGTGTATTCCAGTCTTTCAGTAACGAGAGCATTCTCAGCATTCTTTACTGTCTTCTCAAGGAATTTCTCCGCCTGTTCCAGACTTTCCTTTGTGACCTTTAAGATTTGATCCCCCTCTGTGACTGTATCCTGCGCACTCACGCAGACCTCCTCCACCACCAGGGGGGCAGCAGTCTCCTCGTCTGTCAAGGGGAGCGTAAATTCCTGTACAACTGTGCCGTATGCCACATATCCGCTGCCGCTCACCCCCTCTGACTGGGGTATTTCCGTTTCTGTCCGCTGCCGGCCGGCTGTTTCTGCCGTCCCCCCATGCTTTTTATACACAGAGATTCCTGTGATTACAACGAGCGCCATACATACCGCAGTGACACTGGTGATGCAGACGATCCTTTTTTGAACACTCAATTCCTTCCATTTGCCTGATATCTTTGTCCTCATTACCTGCTCCTTTTACATGTGTCATTCTGGAATACTTCCTTATTATCGTATCTATCATACAGGAGCTTCCTGAAATTAGCCTTAAACAGGAAGAGAAAAAAGCGTCCCACCTCATCAAATGAAGTGGGACGCTTTTCTTCTTATTTAAATAGTTCAGGAACCCAATGTGCAGGATCCAGTTCTTTAAATTTTGAACGGTGGAACCTGTCTTTCTCTGAAAATGGCACTGTACAGTCAAAAATAGCTTTGCAGGCAATTCCATGATCCCTGATGGATGGTGACATGGCAGGATCATTGGAGGGATCCAGAGGATGGCAGCGGACTCCAGGAATCGGAATCAGGTCTACATCTGCCTGGAAACGAGTATTCATTGCCCAGACTACATCTTTGATATCGAAACAATCTACATCTTCGTCTACCAGGAATACATGTTTCAATTCACTGAATGCAGAGAAAGCCAGAAGCGCTGCCTGACGCTGTCTTCCTTCGTCAGAGGGAACTGCCTTCTTAAACTGCATCACTGCCATATATTTTCCGCCGCCGCTGGAAGCACAGTATACATTCTGAAGTTTTCCGGGCATCGCACGTTCTACCATGGAAATAATACTGGCTTCGGTAGGAATACCGGCCATGCTTACATGCTCCTCGCTTGGCCCGATACAGGACTGCATAATGGGATTCTTTCTTGTGGTTACGGCTTTTACCTTAATGATTGGAACAGATGGATTGGCTGCACCTGTATACCCAGGGAATTCAGGCATTGCTTTTCCGGTATCTGACTGGACATCCTCTCTAACCCGTACATCTGGGAGCAGTTCTCCCTCGATGACATACTCTGCATTGGCAATGCATCTCTCATCGATGGTCAGACAGTTGGTTAGCTTTACAGCTTCCTTGCGGATAGCCCCGGCTGCGCCTAATTCATTATATCCCAGAGGGGTTGTGGGAGGCTCGAAGCAGGCAGCAATTTCAATGGCCGGATCTACCCCTACGCTGATAGAGATAGGCAGCGGTTTGCCCATCGCCTCTGCTTTTTCACGAAATACTCCCAGATGACGGGCACCTGGCACAAAATACATGGAAATTTCATCTTTGCTCTGCAGACAGAGACGGTGAATGGTAATATCAGACTCTTTCGTCTCAGGGTCTGACGCATAGCAAAGTCCCATGGTAATATAGGGTCCTGCGTCTTCCTCAGTATTGGTAGGAGCAGGAATTAATTTGCGGATATCGAATCCCGGCTCATCTGCATAATGAACCACTTCCTGGCATTTAGCCTCTTTGTTGTCAACGACTACCGGTGCTATGGGTGCAGAAACTGCCTCATTTAACAGAAAGCCCAGACGTTCTGGTTTTTCGTTGAGCAGATAACCAACTCTTTTTCTGCTTGCCAATAGTCCGATGGCTACTCTTGCGTCCTCATGTCCTTTTACCTTGTTAAATACCATGGCAGGACCTTCCTGTGTAGGTCTTGCAACAGTTCCGCCTGCCCCCACATAACGGTACACTCCTGAGAGTTCTGCACGGGGATCTACTTCTACATCTGTCTCTACCAACTGTCCGTCAATTTCTTTTAAGTATTCCAAAGCGGAACGTAAATCTTCTATTTTTGCCATTTTAAAACCTCCTTTAACGGTTCGCTTCTTTTACTGCAGCAATTATTTTATCACAAACTTCCCGGCTGTTATCCATCAGGATCTGGAGCTCCTCTGCCGCAGCCTCATCAATATGTACTCCGGCTGCCACGGATACCCTGCAGTCAAGTTCTGTAGCCAGGTATCTGGCCGCCCATCTGGCCACTTCATCATCTTTATGTTCAAAAGCGCAGAGCACACTTACTGTTGCAGAGCGTCTGGGCTTTCCCTCATACAGAGGCCGGGCACATCCCAGAGCAGTGGCTCCCACATGGTACCGGGAACCCCCGCATATAGTGACACTGAGATCCTCTCCGCAGGATACGGCCCAAGCTTCTGTCTGATATCTGCTGCCCTCAGCCGTCATCACATGAAATGTCTTCATTATTCATCCGCTCCTGTCCAGGGTACAAATTTATCATGGGTTATCCCAAACTGCATCAGTACCTTCCCCACAATGTGGTTAATCTGATCCTCCAGTGTTTTCGGTCCATTGTAAAAAGTCAGCATGGGGGGGACAATAACACACCCAAGCTCTGCTGCCTCCTTCAGATTTCTGAGATGCAGTCTGCTAAAAGGCATCTCTCTGGGAACCAGCACTACTTTTCGCCCTTCCTTCATACAAACATCAGCGGCCCGAACCATCAAATTCTCTGCATATCCTGCTGTGATACCGGCCAATGTTTTCATGCTGCAGGGCATAATTATCATACCGTCTGTCACATAAGAACCGCTGGATACGGCAGCCGCAAGGTTTTTATCCTCGTGAACTACATCTGCCAGAGAAATCAGGTCCTCCAGGGGAATATCGCATTCTAACTCCCAGGTCTTCTTTGCCCCAGCGGTCATAATAAGGTGTACCTCACAGCCTTCGATGTTTTTTAACGCCCTTACCAGGTAATAACTCATCTCAACCCCGGAAGCGCCGGTTACGCCTACGATTATTCTCATGTTTTTACCGCCTTTATCTTTTACTTGCAGACCAGAGGCTGTAATACTGTCTCCGGCCTGCGAAACATATACTTGAATACTTCTCTAATTATAACAGACCGATAATCTTCCACCAGGGAACTTCTATCAAAACTGTTACAATAAATACAACTGCTATTAATGGGATACCCAGACGAATACATTCTTTCTGCGTATACTTTCCATTTTCCTCTCCCTGTCCTACCAGCATATTCAGGTGGTGGAACGGAAGGATATAGTGGCTGGCTACTGCTGTGTATACAAACAGTGCGGTTGCCAGGGGGCTGATGCCCATGGGTGATGTAAATGCCATAAGCGCGGGAATCGCAACACCCATAACAGCGATAACAGAACCCATGAACATATGGATAACAATAGAAATAACCGCAATAAATGCTGCAAGTACAAACAGGTTAGAGGGAACGGTAGAAGGCAGGATTGTGTCTGCCAGCCATGCGTTCATTCCAGTTTCACCGCCCACACTGCCGATAGCCATGGCAGATGTCAGGAAGATTAATACATGCACAGGTACCTGTCCCCAGGATTTTGGAGTCAGAACCTCTCCAACAACAGGCATACTCATACACATGGCAACACCCAGCGTGATCCAGCCGATATTAATGCCATGGATAGAGTCGGTTGCCCATAATACGATGGCAATTACAAGCCATACGGCAGTTCTCTTTTCCAGTGCGGAGAGAGGGCCTAAAGCTTTTTGTTTTTCATGGATTTCATCCAGATTTATATGTACCTCTTTTGTCGGTTTAAACAGAATAAGGATTAAAATCAACGTGAGTATTGACGCTACAATGGCCGGAACACCCATTACCTTAAACCAGCCAAGCCATCCCAGAGATTCTCCGGAGTTGGCTACTGCCAGGGGGTTGATGGTACTGTCGCCGGTCAGGAAGATCAGAGATACCGGTACAGATGCTGCGAATACGGTAAATCCGATTTTTACTGCATCCTCTTTTGGCATTTTGGCACTCTGAATTACTACTGCCATTACAGACATAATCAGAAATGCTCTGGGCCATGGATGGGGAATCAAAACACTCATAATAAAGGTAAGTACAAAGATAGAAACAATAATACCTTTATAAGATCTTACAAATTTGTTAATAAATGCGTATGCGATTCTCTCTCCCAGTCCGGAGTCCTTTACCGCACCTGCAATCAAATATGCACCGATAATCAAAAACATGGTAGGACCGATCCAGGATTTGAATACGAGAGCCGGCTCCGCTACTTTAAATATTACCAGTGCCATTAAATAGATACCGCCTACATATCCGGACTGTGCAACCTGAGTTGCCCACCAGACAACGGTCATAAGTGTTAAGGCCAAGCAGGTCTGACCTGCCGGTTCAATTCCCTTTAAGGGAAGAAAATAAATAATTACCGCAACTGCAATACCTAGAAAAAAACCTATTCTTTTCTTATTCATTCGCTGTTACCCCTCTTTGCTCTTATTATGAATCCTCATGCCGGGCCATGCAGTCTGGTCCGGCACGGGGATTCTTTTGCTCAGGTTTTATTTATCTAATGGTGGTACAGGTGGAATAACCTGCATATGAGCGATCTTTTCATCGTCCAGTTTAAATTTATCATGAATGTGCGGTGTCTCTGTAGATCTCCAGGAGTAGTAGCACTTATCACATAAATACACTTCCCAGGCATTTCCTACGGGAGAGTCAACCATTTTTCTTACTTTATCACTATCACAACGCGGACACTTCATGTTCCATTACCTCCTTATTATTTAAACATGCTGCGGATAATTTTTTCCCATTCTTCTGTCTTTGCAGGCGGCTCCAGAAGTTCTACTTCTCTTGGATTCGGCTCCGGAGCTACCGGTGTTGTTGCATCTATGATCATCTTCGTATGCATACCTGCCGGTACGGAGGATGGATCCAGAGGCATACCCGGGCAGTTAGGAATAATAGCCACATCTTTATCTGGTTTTACTCTTGTGGTCAATGCCCACATTACCTGCTCCAAATTAAATGGATCTACAAATTCATCTACTACGATTACAACCTTGGAGTAAGGCATTCCATGAGGTGTGGACAAGAGACGGAAAGCAACGCCTTTTCCGTATCCGCCGTAACGGCATTTTGTGGAAATAATAACCCCCATGCCGTGGGTATACATAGCATTTACAGCTACAACCTCAGGGATACTTTCTTTAATCTGTTTGTACAGAGGTACGGATGTATTCAAAGCCATCAGGTAATCAATCTCTGTCCAAGGAATTCCCAGATACAGATTTTCGAAAATAGGATTTGTCCTGTGGGTAACTCTCTCAATACGCACTACACACTGCTGACGGCAGCCGGAATAGGAGCCCGGGAATTCTCCGAAGGGGCCTTCTACTTCACGCACGCGCGGCTCAATATATCCTTCCAGAACCACTTCTGATCCAGCCGGAACGTACAGATGATCATATAAATCTGACTTAACAATATCTGTAGGAACCCCGTCCTGCAGAGCGCCCACAAATTCATACTCATTCTGGGTATATCCAATCGGTGTGGAGGCCATGAATGTAACTAATGGGCTGTTTCCAAGTGTAATGGCGATTGGAAGCTTTTCATTCTTCCTTTCAGCCTTTTCCAGCTGAACAGCGATATCATGGAATGCCAATGCCTGGATTCCCACGCGATCCTTATCTTTTACCTGGATACGGTATGTACCTACATTCATCTTGTCAAAGTTGCCTGGTTCTTCCGGATCTGCTGTAACAACAGATGCTTTGGAAAGGAAAAATCCGGAGTCCTGGTCATTAATTCTGTAGAGCGGAAGAATCTCGAACAGATTGATGTCCTTATCCACTACGTTTTCTTTACAGGGAGCTTCTTCTCTGGAAACAATATTAGGTTCTACCGGGAACTTATCCCATCTGCGGTTCAGTTCAAAGAACTGCTCCTTTGTGGGAGTATCCTTTGGCATACCTAACATTAACGCATGATTCGCCCAGGAACCATGAACGTTTGTCACTACGGAATATTTGTAACCGTTTACCTTTTCAAATAAAACTGCAGGACCATTCTTGATGTTAGCGGCTGCACGGCCAGCAGAAGCGATATCCGGCTCCGGCATAACCTCATCTTTGATACGGACTAACTGTCCTTCTTCTTCCAGAGTCTCTAAAAAACTCCTTAAATCCTTGTAAACTTTAGCCACTTCAATTCCTCCTTTTACCTATTTTTTGTGCACTTTTTATTTTTATGCTTTTTCATAGTGCACTTTTTTACTCTTTTGACGACACACTTAGTATATCACTTGAGGTTTTTGTGCACAATTCACTTTCATCACCTGGCCATTCCAAAACGGAATTGCCTAATTAGACAATAAATAGAAATAATCACTTAAAATAACAAAAAGCAGTGGAAATTTTCAGGGAAAGCTGTAAAATAGAAAGGATAAGATATATGTATAACACCTATACATATATAGAAAGAATGGGGGAATGAAAGATGACGATTGCTCAGGTTAAGGATTTTTTAGCAATTTTGGAATTCGGGGGATTCTCTGCCGCCGCTGATGAGATGTATATTTCTCAGTCATCTTTGTCAAAACAGATTAAGGCTTTGGAGGCGGAAATAGGATTGGAGCTGTTTGTCCGCTCCAATAATAAAGTTTCTCTGACACCGGCGGGAGAAATCTTTTTAAAATACGCACAGAAATTTAACCGTACATACACAGAATTGATGACAAAAATGTCCTATCTGCAGAAAGATGCGGCTTCAGAGACCGTCTACTTCGGGACTCTCCCGCTGATGCAGGATTATCATATTGCCCAGCAGCTTGCCACTTTTCAGGACGCCATGCATACCATACAGATAAACATTACCGAGGCAAACCAATCGGAACTTCTCAAACTGCTGGATAACGGAAAAATCGATCTTTCCATCCTGCGGCTGAATTATCTTGTTTCAGAGCAATACCAGTACTGCCCCATTCAGGAAGACAAATTCACTCTTGTCTGCTCCAAAAAAAATGGGCAAAAACTAAAAGGGCATCCCCTGACGCTCAAAGAGCTCAGAGAGTCTCCATTTGTTGTACTGAGTCATGAGTCCGATATTTACCACCTCTGCCTGGATCAGTTCGCCAGGGCAGGGTTTCAGCCTAACATTGCCTTTACCACCTCAAGGCACCTTTATCTTTTGAATATGGTTGACGCAGGGCTCGGATTCACCATACTTCCCAAAGATATGGTGAATACAGAACTCTTTCCCAATCTGGAATGTATACCATTCGAGGAGGCAATGACAACTACCATCGGGATCGTAAAGCTGAAGCATGGAGATATCTCCCACCAGGCAGATCTTCTGTATCATTATTTCATCGATACGGGATTAACGCCAACCAGAGGATAAACGTAAAAAGGGGACGTGTTCTTTCTAAAAAGAACACGTCCCAAAATAGGTTCGGGGTGTCCCAAACTCGAACTGCCCTGTCCCCTTTTATATTCTCTTTACTACTTCCGGAGCACAAATCAGAAACCACGGCGTATACTTCTGTGGATTCTCCCTCATATCCTGCAGAAGTTCTTCTTTCTCCACCCACGCTGCCTCTTCTGCCTCCTCGGGATTCAGCTCAAAAGTTCCTCTGTATTCCCCGATTATTACATGATCGTATTCAAACTCTGTCACTCCGTAAGGAAAGCTGTAATAGTATACAAAGGAATGGATCTCCTCCAAATCCCCTGCTGTGATTTTCATTTCCTCCCAAAGTCTGCGCCTGGCGGCTTCCAAGGTTTCTTCGCCTGGACGGGGATGAGAGCAGCAGGTATTGGTCCACAGTCCCCCGCAGTGATATTTGTCTTTTGCCCTTTTCTGCAGCAGGACTCTGCCGTCTTTGTGCAGGAAGACGGAAAATGCCCGGTGAAGATTCGGTGATGCGTGGGCCTCGCTTTTGTTCATCTCTCCCATGGGGTTATCTTTATAATCTACTACTATTACCTTTGGTTCCATACTGTCTCTCCTCCCATATCTTTTTCTTGATTATATGATAAGGTTTCAGGAAACACAATCCTTTTTTCCGCTGTGGGAAAAATACCCGGAGAGTCCGGCCTCCTCTACCTGTTTTTGAATCAAAGACGTATCTGTGGTATAAAGCCCTTTATCTTTCATCCTCTGGAAATAACAGGAGCCGGAAAATGTATATTTTCTTTCCATCCCCTCGGGGGTCTCCATTTCCTGTTTTACAAAAGAAATCATATCTCCGATTGCCAGCGTATCCGGCAGTGTGATTTGCTGCTTCCCCTGTATCCTCCTCGCACAGTTATGTCCCGCCAGAACGCCTGTTACGATGGCCTCTGTATGTCCAACAAGAAGGCCTGCCTTTTCCCCTGCGCAGTAGAGATTGTCAACCCCCTCTACCTTCAGTGTATTGTCCCTGGGAGCCATGGCAAAGTAGCGCATCGAATTTCCTTTTCCCCCTGCATAAGGATCTTCAAACCTGGCGTTTTCAAACCCCGGAATTTTTTGCAGTTTTTCCAGGGGAAAGTAAGGCGTCATCAGCTTTCCATGCCCTGTATCCAATATTACCAGGTTTTCCCGAAACTCCGGCAGTGCGTACTGCTGGCAGGATTTTTTCTCAAGATGATCTTCTACCAGTTCTGGGGGAACGGGCACAACAGCCACCCCATCTCTTTCAAGAAGTTCCTGTATCTCCAAAGACAGGGATTCTTTATAAAGCTTACAGGAACCGCTCATAGATCCCACAGCCCCTCCTGGCCTTCTACCCATTTTCTCCTGCACTCCGGCCAGACTGGTAAGCGATACTCTCCCTCCAAAACTTGGGCAGCGAAGAATGCACATAGCACAGCCATTACCGTATTTACTGCAATTGTTCATTGGCCCGGCAGTTCCCGTTGCATCCACAAATCCGTCCCCGCTGTAGCAATTCCCTTCAGTATCCGTAACGTTTATCATCCGCCTGTCCTTCATCTCTGCATGAAGAACTCTGCTTTTGGTATAAATATGAATCCCCATATCTTTCAGAAAACGGGATACAGCTCCAGATATCTGCCCGATATCATATAAGTCCCCGTGTTCATGGCCTGGAAAACTAATATTTTTGTGCTTCAGGTTCTCTTCAATCACCTGGAAAAGTTCACCCCCTCCCATGGCAATCATTTCCTCAGCGGCAGTAAATCTTCCATTATTGCGCATGATCCCCCCCACCAGTCCGGTTCCCAGAAGCATGTCTGTGCGTTCCAGGAGAGTTACATCCACTCCTTCTTTCTTAGCCTGAACAGCCGCCGCACATCCTGACCATCCGCCCCCTGCGATGATTACTCTATTCATATCTCTTCTCCTCCTGCTATTTATCATGGTACGCAGAATCAAAAAAAGATATTCCCCGGGATGGGAATATCTTTAAGTTAAAGCAGACATTACAGCTTATCAATTGCCACAGTCAGTGCCTGAACCTGTTCTTCTGTTGTAGCCCAGCTGGTACAGATCCGCATCCCGTATCTGTCTCCCTCCAGTTTTTCCCACAGGGAAAGTACAAATTCTTTTTCCAGCTTTTTAACCTGAGAATGAGTCAAAACCGGAAAAAGCTGATTTGCTTTTGTCTCAAACAGGAACGGAATCCCTTTTCTGACACAGGCTTCCCGGATACAGTCCGCCATTCTGTCCGCATGCTCCGCAATCTGATAGTAGATTCCATCCTCAAATAATGCAATAAACTGGAGCCCCAGCAGTCTTCCTTTTGCCAGCATCCCGCCCTTTTGTTTGATAAAATAACGGAAATCCGGTTTCAAATCAGTATTGGTTATTACTAAGGCCTCTCCAAACAGTGCCCCCTGCTTGGTTCCCCCGATATAAAAGATATCACATAATCTGGAAATATCTGGAAGGCTCACTGTGCTGTCCCTGGCGCAGATGCCGTAGCCCAGTCTGGCCCCGTCCAGGTAAAGATACATCCCGCACGCCCGGCAGATATTGCTGACAGCCTCCAGTTCCTCTAAAGAATAAAGCGTTCCCGATTCTGTCGGATGTGACAGATATACCATCTTAGGCTGAACCATATGCTCGTGATTGCTGTCTTCCCAATGGCCGGTCCAGATCCTGTGAATCTGCTCTGCCGTTATTTTTCCGTCTTTTGACGGAACAGTTATCACCCTGTGGCCGCAGGCCTCAATGGCACCAGTCTCATGCGCCTGGATATGACCGCTCTCTGCGCTGATCACACCCTGATGAGGCCTGAGCACAGAAGAAACAGCTGTGGTATTGGTCTGCGTGCCCCCTACCAGAAAGTGAACGTCAGCCTCCGGTGCGCGGCACTCTCTGCGGATAAGCTCTCTTGCCTTTTCACAGTAGGGATCCATGCCGTATCCTATAGTCTGTTCCCAATTGGTTTTCTCCAGCATCTCCAAGATAGCCGGATGCGCCCCCTCATTATAATCACAGTTAAAATAAATCATCTTGCATTCCCTCCGGTATGGTATGGTTTTACGTTGTTTCTCTGATTATAGCAGACTTTCTATGGGAATCCAATTGCTGGCTTTCATTTACAACCTGTAAGATAATGTAGTAAAATGTATGTGTAAGGCTCCCCTCATGCACAATCACGGCAGGGAAGCCTGGATCATACATAACAGGGAGGTTATTCTATGGCCATTGTGGGAATTGATCTGGGAACCACCAATTCTCTGATTAGCGTCTATAAGGATGGGGAATGTATCCTAATCCCCAATCAATTTCATAAAACACTGACTCCTTCTGTGGTCTCTGTGGACGAGGAAGGAAAGATACTCGTAGGCCAGATTGCCAGAGAGCGCCTGATCACCCACCCAAAAGCCACTGCTTTTAGTTTTAAACGGCTCATGGGACAGAAGGAAGTATGCTGTCTGGGAGGAAAAAAATATCTCCCGGAAGAACTCAGCGCCTTTGTCATCCGCCAGCTTTTAGCTGATGCACAGTCCTATCTGGGAGAGCCTGTGGAGGAGGCAGTTATCAGTGTCCCCGCCTATTTCACAGATGAACAGAGGGTAGCCACGAAAAGGGCCGGAGCCCTGGCCGGAATACGGGTGGAACGCATTATCAACGAACCAAGCGCTGCCGCCCTGTGGGCTCGCTTCCAGCAGGGAATGGAAGACGCCGTATTTCTGGTATTTGACTTCGGCGGGGGTACACTGGATGTCTCAATTGTAGATAGTTTTGAAAATATTATAGAAATTCTTTCTGTTTCCGGAGACAATCATTTGGGAGGAGATGACTTCCAGGGTCTTCTCTCAGAAAACTTTTGTGCCGAGCACCACCTGTCTGCGGATAAGCTGGACCCACAGTCCAAGGCCCTGCTGCAAAAGCAGGCTCTCCTGTGCAAACACAAGCTGACAGAGCAGGAGGAAGCACAGATGAGCCTGCATCTGCATGGCTCAGACTATAGCTCCTCATATACCTGCCAAAAGCTTCTGGATATCAGCGGTCCTATATTTCTTCGGATGCAGGAGGTTCTCAGGCGGGCCATTGTTGACAGCAATTATACTCTGGAAGAAATCAGTCAGGTAATAATGGTAGGCGGCTCCAGTAAAATGCCTGTGGTACAGGGTTATCTGGAGCATTTATTCGGGCGCCGGCCCATTGTAGACATCCGCTGTGATGAAACAGTGGCCAAAGGCTGTGCTCTTGCGGCAGCTATGAAGTCCAGGGAGGAAGGCATAAAAGAACTTTTGCTCACCGATATCTGTCCCTTCTCAATCGGCACCGATGTGGTCAATGAGCAAAACCCGTCAGAACCTCTTTTTGAACCGGTAATAGAGCGGAATTCTACCCTTCCCTGCTCAAAAAAGAAGACCTTTTTTACTGCGCGGGACTTCCAGAGCTTTGTAAAATTCAATATATATCAGGGGGACTCCTACTATGCCAGGGATAACCGGAAACTATCAGAGCTGAAGATCTCTCTTCCTATAAGAAAGCAGGGCGCCGTACCCATTGAAGTCCGCTTTACGTATGATATCAATGGAATACTCCAGACAGAGGCATTCGTGCCCATGACCCAAAAGCATGTACAGAAAGAGGTCATTCCCAAAGACAGTTATATGAGCGACACGCAGATAGAAGCCAGAATGAAAGAATTGGAAAAATTAAAATCAGCTCCCCAGGATCAGGCAGAGAATAAGATGCTGATGGCCAGAGGCGAACGCCTCTATGTGGAATGTGTGCAGGAACGGAGGGAATATGTCCGCAAAGCCTTAACTCAGTTCCAGTGGATGCTGGAGCACGGGTCCCGCAGGCAGCAGCAGGAGGCACAGCAGCAGCTGAAAGATACCCTGGATGCTCTGGAATCAGAAGATCCCTTCCTGTATTATTATGAAGAGGATGGGTATGAGGAGGATGAAGATTGACAAACCCGTTTGATATTCTGGAAATCCTGCCTACCACTGATGTACGGCAGATAAAAAAAGCCTATGCCAGGCTGGCCGCTGTCTATCACCCGGAAGAATTTCCTGAGGAATTCCAGAGACTGCACGAAGCCTACGGGGAGGCTCTCAAAATCGCGAAATCAGGAAATATCCCGCCGTCCGCCCCTGCAACCGGCCATGCCCCTTCTGCATCTGCTCCCCGTAATCCACACCGCTCAGGAGGATCTTCCCCTGCGTCATCCGGCTTATATCATCCTGGAGCTGCAGGCGGAGATGCATCTTCTGACAGAGTGCCCTCCTTCCTATACCCTGCAGATGAGCCGGCAGATTCCTCAGAGGAAGACACCGGGGATATGTATAACTATGAGCAGCTTTTTGAACAGGAAAAGTTTCAGCGCCTTCGGCAGACGGCAGAGGCCGCAGAAGCTCTGGTTTCAGAAGCACGCTCCCTCATAGAGGATGCACGTACTAGATCCAATATAAAAGCCTGGAATGAATTCCTGAACAGCGCACAGTTCATCCGTCTGAAGGATACTCAGGTATTCCTGGACGCCTATGCAGATTTTCTCTCAGGATGCAGGCAGATGAAACGTCCGATATGGAAGCTCCACGACAAAGCCTTTCATATTTCCAGGTTCCAGAAGCCCCCCAGAGGAGCTTATGAAAAAATCTATGGGGTACTGGATTCCAGATATCAGGGGGTGAAGGTCAGATCCAGAGAAAATGCCTTCTCCGCCGGGGCTGTCATTCTTATGTTTGGTTCCGGGATCCTCCTGGGACGGGGAGGACATGGCAGCGGAGCCGAAATTCCGGTTTCTTTACTCGGAGGCATTCTTACCCTGGGATTCCTTGTACTTTTCGTCAGTATCCGTAAGCGGCTGAACATGGCGTATCAAAATGCTTTGTTTGCACTGCTTTTGATTCTTGTGAGTATCTTTGTTCTTGCAGGCAATCAGATTGAGGTTGGCGTCATGAGAAGCCAGTCTCTGGCCAATGTCTGCTATGGGGTACTCTGCTTTGGAATTTTTTATGGGCTAATTGCCGGAATATGGTCGTTGACAGTCTGGGTAAAAAACAAGAACAAGAGATTTTAGAGTTATAAATGCCTCTTACCGGTTACGAACCGGATAAGAGGCATTTATTAGTACTATTTTAATTTTCTCATAATATCCTGACTGTATGCAGTCAAAAGCCGGCCGGCCCGTTGTATCAGCTCATCGTTCATCCTGGGTACGGGACCGGATACACCCTATCTGTTATCTAACGTCATCTGCAGTATTTATATAATCTCCAGCGCAATCTTCATCATATCCTGAAATGTAGTCTGTCTCTCTTCCGGCGTGCAGGCCTCCCCTGTCACCAGGGAGTCGCTTACTGTCATCAGCGTCAGCGCCTCTACTCCATGTTTTGCCGCCAGTGAATACAGTTCGCAAGTCTCCATATCCACAGCCGCCACACCATAATCTGCCATCAGCTGTGTCTTTTCCTTAATCCTGTCATCGTAAAACTTATCACTGGTGAATACATTTCTTACCACTGCCGGCATCCCTTCTTTTACTGCCAGTTGATAGGCTGCGTCTAAAAGGGAAAAGCTGGCTGTTGGCGCAAAGGAAATGGTTCCGAAACGGTCATGATTCATATTAGAATCGGTGCAGGCTCCCAAAGCAATTACCACATCTTTTAATTTAATTTCCGGATGAATGCTTCCGCAAGTGCCCACTCGAATCAGACGCTTTGCACCGTAAAACTCCATCAATTCATTGGCATAAATAGACATGGACGGCATTCCCATACCAGTGCCCTGCACAGAAACCTTTTTTCCCTTATAGGTTCCAGTAAAACCATACATGCCTCTTACTTCATTGTAGCAGACAGGGTTTTCCAGAAAATTCTCGGCAATAAATTTTGCTCTCAGGGGATCTCCCGGGAGAAGGACCTTGTCTGCAATGTCTCCGGGGTTGGCTGCGTTATGGGGTGTACTCATAAGATTCCCTCCTTTTTCAGCTGTTCTGCCATCTGTTCCAAAGCCTGTTCAAAATTCCCCTCCAGAATAGGCATGGATGAGGAGAACATCAGGTTGATTGGATAGTTAAAATTCTCTACATCATTTCCATAGATATCTTTGTTATTCTTATCTTCCCCATAATGAGGAATCCGTTTTCTCATAATCTCTGTACTGTCCATATAGCCGAAGCATCGCTTGCCCAGCTGCCAGGCCATGCCGCACTCAAAAGAGGTATCGCTGTTAGGCTCCCAGCCATGGAAATCATTTAGATTTGCCAGGATGATGTCACAGTTGCGCACATGCTGCTGCCAGCGGTCAAAATCATTGTAGGCCTGAAGATAAGGATCCCTGCTGGTAATCCTCTCCACACCAGGAGCGTCATCTGCAGGGGTAAACACCTGAAGTCCATAGGACTCACAGAGGGCCTTTCTTTCTTCGTACAGAAGCTCAGCGTCACTGTCATAGCGCTCCGGTCCGGCAAGATAAACCACTGGTTTTTCCTGCTTTTCCAGGGTGGGGCCGGGTACAAAGGCTTCTTTTTTCCTGCTGCGGATCACAGACTCCTTCTGCTCCTCGTGTATGTCCAGCCTCAGCTGCTTCAGACAGTCACTATAATCGCCCTCAATTACCCTGCAGGAAGCCATCACACAGGGGGAGAAGGGAAGATCCTGGTAAGGAAGCACTCTGCCGTCGTGGTCATATACCACCCCGTCTTTGAGTACCGCGAGAGGGTATTTGTGAACCATATTTCTCAAATCTCTGGTGTATCCGTAGCAGCGGATCCCCCTGGCATAGGCCATGCCGATCTCGTAGATACTGCCTCCGTCCGGTTCACACCCCCGAAAGGTCTCCAGATCGGCTATAATCACGGTTGATGCATTCATACTTTTGGCGCAGTTCTCAAAAATCTCATCTGCATTCTTTCTCAGATCCTCATGTTCCAGATTCAGAGGATTATCGTTTGGAAGGGTAACCTCAAACCCATAATACTCAGACTCTTTCCGCATCGCCCCAAGGGAATCGTATCCATTTACATAAAAGCACTCAGGTCCGGCAATATAGATTGCCTCCCCATTAAACATTTCATACTGATGCATAGTCTCCTCCTATTTCAGTACCAGTTCCAGCAAAAGCTGCAGGAACCTTCCGCAGTCTGCCTTACAGCCTACCTGGATCAAAGGCAGGTGCTCCCATACAAAATGGTGGCGTCTGTCAATTACTGTCATTCCCAGTGTGAGTCCGTCTTTTGTCTCTACCCCTACATGAGCCTCCATGGTTTCTACAAGAGTAGGATCAATAGCATAGGCAACCGCCATACAGTCTATCACTGTACAGTAGGCGTCAAATCCTCTGTTCCGGATAAAATGGATGGCATTGAGAAGAAACTTTGCCTCTTTTTTATCACTCTCTTCCATTTTTTTGAGGTCATCATCGCTGAAGTCCACATCAAAATGGGTAGCTACGTCCAGTCCCAGAGCTACTAATTTTACGCCTGAATTATACACCAGGTCCGCCGCCTCGGGATCTACGTATACATTCCACTCACTCTGGGGTGTATCCCCCGTAGCGTTTAAGAATGCATACTTATTCAATCCGAACGAACCGGAGATTGCATAGATCGCCGGTATCATCTCCTTGATCTCCGGTGCCTTTATCATAGCGAGCGCGATATTGCTCATTGGCGCTGTGGAAATGATGTACACTTCATTCGGGTTCTCTTTTATAATCTTTATCATAAGATCTACAGCGTCAAGTTCGCTCAGCGGCATAGCCGGTGCCGGAAGGTGATTCTCTGCCTGTCCGTCGGTTCCGTGGGTAAAAGGATCCTTCGGGCATTCTCTGATAATAGGCTTTGCCAGTCCTCTTGCCACAGGAATGTCTGTACGCCCAAGCAATTCCAGTGTTTTTCTGGCATTTACGCAGGTGACATCAACCGGGTAGTTGCCGTTAACTGTAGTTACCGCCATGAGCTGCAGATCCGGAGATTTTGCCGCCATTACAATTGCCATGGAATCGTCCATACCTGGATCGCAGTCTAATATAATCTTTTTCATACCGCACCTCTTTCTTTATTTATTCATTTTACAGACGCACAAGCGGCTGTTTTCTTCTTTTTCCTGTACCAGTTCTATACATCTGGCTGTATTTTTATAAAAAACTCTCTCTTTCTGGGGCCGTCGAATTCCAGAAAATACAGATGCTGGGAGCCGCCGATAATCGGTTTTCCTTCGTGAATGATAAATCCGTCAGATACCCCCAAGAGAGCAGACTTAATATGTCCCGCAGCATCCTGCGGGGTATCGTGCTGGTGTTTAAAGTCAATTCTTGTGGGAACCAGCCTTCGAATTTCCTCGTCCAGATCCACAAACCCATCCGGATCCCAGGGGGAAAATACAGCCAGCCCTGCCGTTGAATGAGGATTGTATACCAGACAAGTACCCTCCTGCACGCCGCTCTCCTCTACCGCCTGAATCAACTGTTCTGTAATATCATGAACCCCGTTGTATACTGTCTCCAATTTATAATTCTTAAGCATTTGTCTTCCCCCTATTTCACAATAATCTCGCTGTTTTTCACTCCTGCTCCTCCTTCTGCAAAGGACCAGTCCCCCTCGCAGCCCCGGCCGTACTTCTCACCTATCATCTCTGAGATATAACCGGCCAGCAGGCAGACAGGCGCAAACTGGGTCAGAGGCATATTCAGGGGATATTTGGGAGCGGGCACTTGTACATAAGTTCCCTCTTCTCCATTGAAATCCTCCTTGGTTCCATCCGTAACAACAAGAAGCGGACGTTTCAGGACATTGGCATAGTGTACCATCTCTTTGGTTCTGCTCAGGCCTGGATTCGTCGTATTGCCCACCACAACGGTTCCCAGATTTCTGGCATCCCTTGCAAAGAAGTTGAGATGGAACCATTCCTCTGAATTTATATGCATAGCCACCTTTCCTGTGGCCTCCAGCATCTTGGCCCAGCCAAACCACGCAGCAGCATAGTCGAATCCGGCTCCCACAAAGTCATAGTAGGGAAAGTCCTTCCACTCCTCAGCTGCCTTCACACAAGTGCTTTCCATCTGAGGCAGAAGCTTTCTCAGTGCCTCTCCCTGTGCCCTCATGTCAAAACGATAGTCCATAGCCTGGTCCATGGTATAGCTGCCCCTCACCTCTCCAAAGCGGATGGCCAAAAGAAGAAGGGACATCACACTTACCATATAGCTTCTGGTTCCCGGCGCACCTTCAAATTCCGGGATGTTTAGTTTTAAGATTTTGTCGGAATGCATGCCGAGAGGGGATTTCTCATTTCCTGTGACTCCCAGCACATAACAGCCATGGAGCCTGGCGCGCTGTACGGCCTCTGCAACCCTGGCTCCTGTTCCGGAATTGCTCACCGCAATTACCAGGGGATTTCTGCAGTCAACCCCCATATGCTTTTCACAGTAATAGCGGCTCAGATCAATGGCTGTCACCACCTCTGTGGGAATTCCTGTGAGCATCTCAAAGATCGGTTTGGCGGCCAGAGATGCCGCATAGGAGTCACCACATCCTGTGAGTACAATTCTCTGGATATTGAATATCTCCTGGAAGCTCAGAACAAGCCTCGCTTTTTCTTCTAAATCGTCGTATTGTGTCTCAATCAGATCCGGCAGGCTGAATACCTGACGGCTCATTGGATTGTCATATTTACTCATAAATTTCTCCCTTATATCTTCCAAACAGTCTGTTTCTTTGTGTCCTGTTACCACAGCGTGGGATTCCAGTTTTTCTTCCCGGCAGCTCTCTTTTTCTCATCCATCTGCTGGAGCACTGCACATCCCTCCAGCGCAATATCAATGGCATAATTATGCCCTGCCCCTTCAGAGAAGGTCTCCCCCGTGCAAAGGTTATCTGCCACGGAACAAACAGATCCGCCTCTGCGGCCAAATAATGCCGACAGGGTAACAATAGCAGCAGATTCTCTGTCCCCGTTAAGCACCCCGGCACGGTTGTAAATCCCGGCAGTTTCTATGTTCCACGGCTGTAGGTATCCACCCACACCCGGCCGGCCGCCACCCACAAAATCACTGTCCACAGAAAGGGTAACGCCCACATGGTAGGGAGCTTTTAACTCCTCCGCCGCAGCCGCCATAGCATTAATTACCTCATAGTGACTGGCGGCCGGGTAGGCAGCGGGAATATATGCCTTTGTCATACCTTCTTCCCGCACCACGCCGCTGGCAATCACCACATCACCGGGATGTACCTGGTCTCCCAGGCCTCCGGAACCTCCGACTCTGAGAAAGGTGGAGGCATCTGTATATTCCATGAAATCATAGAGAATTAATTCCATCTCCGGAGAACCGCTTCCTCCGCTTACAACAGTTATCCGGGCTCCTTTGTATGTGCCGGAATATGTAGTAAACATTCCGGAATTGCCAATTAGCTCCGCATTCTCCAGACGGTCTGCAATTTTCTTAGCCGGGTCCTCATCATAGGCACACAGAGGATCCCTTACGGTAATCAAAACAAAGTCTCCTACCTTTGTATGATCGATCTGGGTAAGCGCGGGACGCCCCTTTATCACCAAACCCTTTTCCGGTACATTTTTATAATACTCATACTGCTCATGCATCCGCTGAATAGATGGTTTTTTTCGCATTTCATCACTTAACATGTCTGATCCTCCATGGATTTTAATAGACGGAGTGCTTCTTCTTGTTCCTCTTTTTGTATTCTTTTAGGCACTCCGTACTGAGATATACACATTGCGGCAGAAATACTGCCCATTCTTCCACATTCTGCCGGGGAATATCCCTGGCAGTATCCACATAAGACAGCTCCCGAGGAGCTGTTGCCTCCGCCTGTGGGATCCATTACCTTTACCCCCTGGCAGGAAGGTACTTCCACAGCCTCTTTCGGGGTAATCATGACAGCTCCCCTGGCTCCCTGACGCAGAAATACAAGCCTCAGATTCCAAGACTGAAATTCCTGTATAATATCTTCCTTCTTCTCCAGGCCGAGAAGCGCCCTGGCTTCTGTCATATTAATTGACAGTATATCCAGGCGGGATGCGATCTCCCTGACATGCTTCTTTTTCTCCAGGCAGGTGGCGTCATTGGCGATTTCCCACATTACCACCGCGGAAGATTCCTTCTTCATCTCCAAAATCTTCTCCCAGAAATCCGGGCTGTCGTTTTTAAAAATATAGATTCCTTTGGAAGCAGAAAAATAGGGTTTCAGATCCTCAGGGGTAATTTCTATTTTTTTGTAGTGGTCTGGTCCGTACAGAGGAGTCTCGGTCCGTTCTCCGTCTTCAAAGTACTGGATGACGGTATGAGGGGTTTTCTCATCTTTTACAAGAAGCCCCTCCATGGAGATCCCGTTTGTTTCATACCATTCTCCGTAGATCTCCCGGTAATCGGCCCCTACCCCCGTCGCCAGAAGAACGCTGTCACTCCACAGCTTCATACCGCACAGGGCGTAGATTCCGGCACCTCCGGCCACCTTTTCCACTGTTTTTCCATCTGAAAAGCGAATCTCGTCTGTCACTGCAGTTGATGCAACTATATAATCCACATCTGCACCCCCTACTCTGAGATAATCAGGCTGTCACAGGTCATGGTTCCCCTTGATATCACAAAGCCTGCCCCGCCGCAGGTATAGGTATCGTCCTCAGCAGTAAGGATCGTCTCATTGTTCACACTGAGAGACAGCTGATTTTTATGGGCAGAGAATTTTAACTCATACCCCAGATCCTCTTCGTAGGCATAAGGCGCGGTGCCCAGTATGGTTCTCTGACCGTCCTTCTGCATATAGATAACCGCTTCTTTTTTGTTCTGAAGCACAGCCCCGTAATAGCGGCGGTGTCCCACACTTCTGACTACCAGTCCGCCGGACTGGTGCAGGGCAAAATGAAGGGTGGATGCTGCCGTATAGTCCTCCCACTCCCGGCTTCCAATAGTCACCAGGCCGTCATCTTCCACGTTTGAGACACAGTACGTATACTTAAAGTCTGCGGCAAACTGTACGGCAGAGCTTGCAAACCCAGCCAGCCACAGGGGATTCGTATTCCAGATGGAGGTCATAAGCATTCCCCGCTGGGCAAACCTGGACGGAGCGCCCTTCCAATCAATGGAGTGAAGAATCACGTGCCCGTCAAACCGCTTTTCGCTGGAAATCTCATATCCCAGCTTAAAGATAGACATTCCCTGAGTATCCGGAACTGTCCAGGAGAAGGTATTCACTGCTTTTGTAACAACCACGGGTTCTCCGTAGATCACCTGCTCCACATTATCAATGTCATAGTATAATATATACGGACGAAGACTTACCTCACCCTCTTCCATAAGGCTTACAGAGGTAACCACCTTCTGAGAGGAATACAAGGTGGGAGAGGCCACCGTAGAGAAGTTGGCCGCCAGCTTTGAAAAGTCAATAAAAGTCTGGGTGGATACATCCGCTGTCACCCCATCGGCCACATGCCTGCACCCGATAACCAGTCCGTTCCTTCCCTCAGTAAATTCATTGTAATTGGATAGCTCCACCTGTGCCATGGCCCCATGGGCAAAGGTACAGGGGGCAAATCCCTGAAGAGAGCCGGGGAATTCAAAGGTAAACCTCTCAGAGGAAATCTCAGCTTCCTCCCCTGCCAGCATAGCTGCAGCTTTCAGAATTCTCTTGCTTTCAATCACTGCATCGGTCACCACAGATCCGCCGTCGGAGGTCACTACATACATAAGATCTGCCACTGGTGTTCTGAAATCAGCCCCTGCGTTGATGCCGGCAAGCCCCAGCCGGATTCCGTTAAATGCCCCTACATTACCCGCATTGCAGTCCGTATCCCAGGCCGCGGAGGAGGCAATGCTGATGGATTTCTGGAAATCGTCTCCTCCCAGAAGGATAGAGGCAATCACCATGGCATGATTAGGCACCATATGACAGCAGCCGGGGAAAACTTCATAGCCATATTTGGGGTTCAGATACTCCCGCACAGCTCTCCAGTCTGATTCCCTGCTGCAGATCTCCCGCACATCGCGGATAATAGCGATAAGCTGTTCATTAGACAGGTACGTTTCTGCCCGATCCAGCAAAACATTCAGATCCTTTTCCGTGAACGCCATAGCTTCCAGAGCTGCCAGATGGCAGGCAGCCTCTACTGCAATCCCGTCATGGCTGACACTGGCAGCTTTTTTCACCAGCTCCACCGCAAGATCCGGATTATCCGGGCAGGCCATGGCGATGGCATCGATGAAGATCTGTGCTCCGATCTGCTCTGCCAGCGTTTTCCCGTTTGTCTCTATGGAACCGCTCTGGGGAGCCTCCATGCCGTTTTTCAGGTTCAGATATGCCGTATGCTCTGTGGAGCGGCCAAGACCTCCCCACCAGAGAATTGTTTTATTTTCAATAATATAGTTCAGCCAGGTATCTCCAAATGCCTTTGCCGGAAGATACTTGTCATAACCGTTATCCTCCAGGGCCCGGAAAAATCCAAAGGTTCCTGATATATCGTCATCCGCTACAATCAGGGGAACTCCAACTTCCTCGTGTACATAATATTTAATATCCCCGAAGGTATCCTGAATCTTTTCGTAACTCCAGCCTTCTACCGGGCGCCCCAGGTATACACCAATAAGCTTGCCCAGAACACCTGAGTAGATCTGGTTTCTGAATTGGGTAACAGCCATTTCTATTCTCCTTTTACTCTTATTATCTCAAATCTGTCTGCTAAAATCGCACCGTAATCCACCACAAATCCGGCGCCCCCGCAGGTATAAGCTTCATCCTGCCCAGATACTGCCGCCTTCCCGTCTACATACAGGGTAAGGGTATCCTTATTCACAGTGAATTTCATATTATAAATGTGATCCACGCCTGATTCAAAGTCAAAACTTTCACTTGCAACGGTAATCCTCTCCCCGTCTTTCTGCCGATAGATTACTGCCTGTCCGTTGGTGAGCACCGCACCGTAATATCTTCTGTGGCCTTTTGCTCTTGCCACAAGTCCTGCAGCCTCCTGCTGTCCCAGAGTCAGGGCAGAGCTCACAGAGTAATTATCCCAGTCCAGGGTTCCCGTGGTTACCACTCCGTTATGACCGCTGTGAGAGATAGAAAAGGTGGTTGTGTAATCCGGACAATAGCAGTCCGCAGAGGATACAAAGGTAGCCAGCCAGGAGGTCTTCGTTGTCCACGGAGTCAGGGACGGCGTCATCTCCATGGAACGCCCCATAGTATAGCGTACCGGAACATTGGACCAGTCCAGCGTTTTCAGAATAATACTTCCGTCCACACACGTCTGACTGGTCAGAG
>OLQH01000626.1_pt1 | contig 36357 bp, 33 predicted proteins | sample 1672671 | NCBI WGS metagenome assembly OLQH01 (sample SAMEA3136712, study PRJEB25190) | human gut metagenome
GCCTGGGGCAAATCTAGTTTATGTGTAGGTGCGTTACTCATAATCTTTGCATGGTGTTTTTGTTCTATTGGGTTCAGTTAAAAAGTGTTTTGAGCAGGAGGAAAATTAAGAATAAAAATCCTCCTCCAGCGGCAATTACTCCACACCACAAAATCAGGTAAGCGAGGATTTTGGAGAGGAGGTCTTTTGATTGTGCGGCCTGGGTGTAGTTCCAACAGCGCTCCGCTTCGTCAGGGATGCCGTTGAGACGCTCCCGGGCGCACAGGCGACACAGATAGCGGGCGCAGAAGACTCCGTCCTGATGGTCCCCTACCAGGGACACCCACGAAGACGAGGCGTTCAGCGGTTCGGCGCACATGTAGCAGCGCGCCGTTTTGGCGGGGTGCGGGTTGTTGGTGAGTGTTTCCACCATGCCCTTGTAGGGCCCCCGGTCGATGATGTGTTGATGTGTGGTCATTGTTTTGATTGGTTGGAGAGAAAATCTCTGACTTCGCGCATGTTGAAGCGTGCTTCGCCCTTCCTGCCCCGTTGATTGTTCATAGGCGTCATCTTGGTAATTTTCCCAAGCCTCACCCCTTCCGACAAATAAGGAGTAATACCACTGACGGAGTAGTGGAACCGTTCGGCGCAGTCTTTTGCGCTTCCGAATTCATCTACCGGAACAAAATTATTCATTCCGACGCTTGACGCTTCAGCCGAGGAAGGAACCGGAGTGTCCGCCAATTCCCTCAGCACTCCGGACAGCACTTCCAAGGCATCCGCAAGGCTGGCTATCGTTTTTTCGTTCCCGTTCATGGCTTTGGTCAAAAGTCGTCGTTGTGTCCGTCAGGGTTGTCCGTCGTGGCATGGTCCCGTTCGTACCGCACCAGGGCGTTTTCGAGGGCCGCGGCTGCGGTTTCGTGTTCGTTCATCAGCCGTTCGGCATCTGCGTGACTCACAGCTACATCATCCACACGGATGCAGCGGTCTTCTTCGTCGTATTCGATGCTCATTTTCGCCCTCCTTTCTTCAAAAATTCTTGAGATCTTTTCTCAAGCCACGCCGTTACTTCGTCAAGTTTGTAACGCGGGTGTGTTCCTTTTCCTCCCAGCCCGCCGGAAAAATAAACACGGGGACAACCTTCCTTATTAAGTCGAACTAGAGAACCCTTGCTAATGTTCAGGGTCTTGCGTAGTTCCTCGCTGGTGATGTATGGTGTATTCATATGTTTTTTCTTGTTTGTCTTTGATGTAAACGCTATTGCCTCTACTTCCGTTTAAGCCTATTCTCTGTATCCATGATTACTTTAATTTCTGTTGATTGTTCTTCTTCGATAGCCAATAGACCGTTTTTAATTATTACTTTCGGGTATTTCTTCTTCACGGTTAATCTTTTGTTATCCTTGTAAAAACCATGATAAGGTTCATAACGAATGATAGAGAGGTCGTTATGAACGTCCAAGCTACCAAGCATTGCCAGTCAGTCATCATTTAGCCTCCTTTCGTGTTATTCTCGCGGTGCCGGATATAAAGAGTTCCTCACCGTCCGGTTTAGTGACCAGATAGCCATAAATATCCTTTTTATAATCACTTATTGCCTTCACGCACTCAGGGTCACTAGTGGAAAAAGAAATATCGAGAAGACCTGGCTGTTCGATCTTAATAATCCATTCCCGTTCCCCTTTCCAAATCCAGTCATAAGGGCGTGGGTTACAGGCGCACAGAACAAGCCCGGACAAAACGAGGGCAGCCAGCGCTTTCACTTCTTCACCTCCTTCTGCTCGGTTTTATTCCCCGTCATCCGCTTCAACAGCCATACTTGACCTTTAGGCGTCAGATACGGGGTTGCTTTGCTTTCCGCTCTTCCGCTCGCGTGCTGGATAATCCGGTAACTGACCCGAAAACGACCGGCTTCCACATGTTCCTGGGACGGCACGTTGCGGCGGTTTCCTGTCTTCCCAAGGATGCCTTCATTGCGCAGCAGCTCAAAAAGCCGGTTCTGTCCGATTTCCCGTCCGTTCTGTGCCAGCACCTTGGCGAATTCTCCAATCAGCATGCAGCCGGCGGAGACTTCCACGCTCTTTCCAAATTCTGTGTAGGGAGCGTCCTCTTCTATCTTGGCTTCAAGAGCTTTTCTTTTGTCCTGCTCATCTTTGAGCGTCTGAAATACCTTGATGGCGTTCTCCGGCTTGGAAATTAACTCAAGAAGTTTTTCGCCCGTCGCATAGATGCCGTGCTTGCGTATCGTTGGTAATACTTCTTCAGTCACCCATTTTTTGAACTTCTTCGCTTCGGGTTTTCGGGAACGCAAAATCAGGGAGTAGAGACCGGATTCATTGATGATGGATACTTGCTGAGTTCCGCCAAGGGTGTCATTAGTAGTGACACCCTTTTCGTCATCGTCTAGATAGCTGACGGCTTGACGGGAGTTTCCAATTTCAAGTGCATCACAAACATCCTTGGCAACAAACCAGGGTTCTTCATTGATGATAACTGTCCTGACAGAACAGCCCAGAGCGGCGTTGTTGAATGGTACTATGTTGTTGTTCATGTTGTTTATCGGTTGGCGGTTTCGGTTTTATTCGGCTGCGTTTTGCTATCGGTAGCATCATGAGCCAAAACCCGAAGAGTCTGAATAATGGCATCACTCAGCGGCAAGTTATCCCTGGCTGAGATGGTCATTACTGATTCGCTGGCCTTGGGAGACTCAGCAAGTTTGCGGATTGGTATCTGGATGTTGTCTATCATGGGTCTGTGATGATTTGGTTGGTTGATGCCCTATGTTTACCACTGTTTGATTATATAGCAAGACAAAAATATCACTGTATGATTGTTTTTTTTCGCTTGCTCGTGTCATTAAACGATGATATTACATCGTCATGCACACGAAAGAAGAGATAGATCAATGGCTTAAAGAAATTGGGAAAACTCGGCAATGGCTGGCAGATCAGTGCGGCGTGAAATACCTAGTAGTCAACAACTGGTTTTCAAAAAGCCGCACCATCCCTAAAAAGGCAATGATCATTATCGACAACCTAATGAGCCAACCCAAGCCTTCAGGCGATAGCCAAGTATCTATTCCTGATTTCGACATTAACCTCAAGGTTTCACCTGATAAATTCCTCGAATTCAACAAGTATGCGAAATCCTGCGGTATGAATATCGTAGACTGGATTATTTACGTATTGGAATATGCGGGAGACAACAAAGAACTGCTTCTCAAACGGCTTCAGGAGGAGAAAGACAAAGAGGAATAATTATTCCCCTTCCCTCGCTCCCTTTGAAATATTCCTCAGTATTTTTTTGATTGTCCTCCGGCAACCTTCCACTATGCCGAGACCGAAACAAGTGGCCCCGAAAAGAACGGCCAGCAAGAAAAACACAAGCATCACGCTACCTGACATAAACGTAACCCTTTCTTGCTGATATTTTTTCTCCTAACACGCTAGCATTTAAAGCGTTATAATGCGGGGGGGGGGGGGGTAGGAATTCCTGTTTTTTCATGAGATTTGATGTCTTGTGACTCCGGTAAGACGTTTTGTCATCAATTATCCGTTCACGTGATGACAAATTCCTCCCGAGAGGATTACAAAACAATCTTGCTGGATATTTCCTCTATTGCATGCACGACATCCTGCGAGTCGGGCCGGAAATATACCCGTTCAATCTCTTCAGAGTCATGCCCTACAATAAAGCGGCACAAGTCCGCCGGCACCCCTGCCAACCGCAAAATCGTTACCGCAGTCGCCCTCAGGCTGTGAAAGCTTTTTTCAGACAGCACGCGCTTGTCTCCCTTCCCTTTCCTTTCCCCGGAAGAAATGATGCCGTGTTTTTTCAGCAGTCCGGTAAACTCAAGAGAGAGCTTGCTGGACTTCCCGCCGCCTTGTGCATGTTTCATGGCGGCCAAAGGGAACACAAATTCATTGATGGAATATCTCTCCCTCTCTTCCAAAATCTCTTTCAGTGGTCGGATGATGGGCTTGTTCATGCGCCGCTTGGTTTTCTCTGTTGTCATGGCAATCAGACCACCGTCAAGATTGATCTGCTCCCATTTGAGGGTGGCAATGTCTCCAAGACGCTGGCCGCCCGTGTAGAGGCACACGCGCACCATGTCCGGCCATTCTCCCGGCAACACCTCTACAAGCCTTTTGACCTCCTCCACGGTGAACGCGCTGCGCTCCTGTTTGTCGTCCTGCTTTTTTTTCTTGTCCAGCCTGGCTCCCCTGAAAGGATTGGAGATGATCAATTCTTTTTCGACAGCCTGGTTGAACGCACAGGAAAGAGATTCGAGATACCTTGACACTGTACCGGATGACACGCGCTCCATTTCTGTCTCCGCAAACCGTCTCACGGTGTCTTTGTTGATGGAGGCTATGGCTTGCCCTCCATCATTCCCCAGGAACAAAATAAACTGCTTGATGGCCTTCCCGTCTCTTTCGTGTGTCTGAATCTTGCCGGATCGTGATTGCAGCCATTCATGGAGATACGCTCCAACGCTCACGGCCTTTCTGCCAAGGCTGGCCGCCTGAACATCTCCGCCAGCGATAGCTTTGAGCCGCTGCGAGTCAACAAAGCCGGTCTTGTGTCCATGCTCAAGCTCTTCGGCAATAAGGCGAGCCCTGGCCTCGTTTTGCGCTATGACCGCTCTTTTGTTTGCCCCGGGTGGAATAACCTTTGGCACCACGTCAATACGAGTGGTTTTCCTGACCTCTTTGCCGTCCAGCGTCTTGAAGACGGCTACCCATTTATTGCTTCTTTTGATAATCCCCGCCATAGAACTGTACAATTTTTAAAACTTGTACAGCCACTTGTACAGCAAGCATTCCGTTTTCTGTGGTAATGTAGCGTAATAAAAAAGCACAGAAACCTTGTAAAATCAGGCTTTCCGTGCTCTAGCGAAATAAAAAACTGGCGGAGCGGGAGGGATTCGAACCCTCGGTACCGGTTTTGCCAGTACGTTCCTTTAGCAAAGGAGTGCTTTCAGCCTCTCAGCCACCGCTCCGTCTTGGGTAATGTGTGGAAAAGAAACTACACACTTCCCAAAATGAAGTCAATACATAAATAGTACAGGCAGGAATTACTCCAGGCAGGCATATTGGCAGGTCAGTTCCTTTTCTTCACCGGGTTTCAGCGCCACCTCCCACTGGAATTTCCCGTCCGGATTCAAGAGACGGACAAACGTCCTCCCAACATAAAATCAACCGGAAGCCGTTTTTCACCTGCAAATATAACCCCGCAGGAACATTCAGCGGCCGGACCATGGGAAAACAAGGGCCATCAGTTCCCCCACGGCGGCGCGGACATGGTGCAAGCGGTCCGGAAAACCTTTTTAAACCTCGCAATGCTCTGCGATCACTTCCAGAAAATCATCCAGATACTTCGCGGCCTTCTGCTCCCCGATGCCGTGGACGTTCATGGCTCCCCGGCGGGTGGTGGGTTTCAGCCTGGCCAACCCTTCCAGGGTGGAATTGTGGAATACGGCATAAGCCGGAATTCCGGCTTCACGGGCCAGCTCATTCCTGAGCTCCTTCAATTTCAAAAACAAATCTTCGTCAAACTCGCCCAGGGCGGCCAAATCCCCCGTGGAGCGCACCCTAGTCTGTCCCGAGGGGGCAGAAGCTTTTCCTCTGCGGGCAAGAGGCCAAATCATGGAGGCCTCCTTCCGCCCCATCATCACTTCATTACCTTTCGGGCTCAGGGTAATCAGGGGGCGGTCCGCTTCTCCGCTCATTTTGGTCAGGCCCGCCATCTGCATGGCGCGGAACAGCTGGCGGATGTCGTCCTCGCTCCACCGGGAAAGGATGCCATACGTACTCAGCCGGGCCAGGGAAGTTTTTAAAATTTCCTGATTCTTCGCCCCCTTGAGCATCTGGATGATTTTCGTCCTGCCCCACCTTCCCTGCCAGGAACCGTCCGCCATGCGCACGGACGCGCGCGCAATCCCGCTCAGCGCCTGCCGGACAACCCTGGTTTCCTCCTCGCCCAACGATTGGCCTTCCTCCACCCCCAGCGTCAGGCACTGGTCGCAGCGGCCGCACGGGGCGCCATCCTCCTCCCCGAAGTAATTCAAAATCCACTGCTGGCGGCAGCCGGTGGAATAAGCGAACTCCGTTACCGCCTTCAGTTTTTCCCGGTCCCTTACCTCTTTTTCCCGCAGGGCCTGTTCGTCCAGAGGAATCTTCAAGCCGCTTACGGCGGGGTCCGTCACTCTGGTAAGCTTCACGCGCTGCCCCGGAACGTCATGGCGGCTGATCGCGCCATTGCGCATGAGAACGGACAGGGCGGCCCCCACCTGCATGGCATTCCGGCATTTGAGGCGTTCCCCCATCTCCTCCATGGACCACGCCACATCGTGGGTTTCCGCACTGCAATGCTTCCTTAACAACTCGTACAGTTCCACAATCAGCGGAACGCCCGGATTCACCCCCTCAATAAAAAACTCCTGGGTCCGCAAATCCGCGTGGTTGAACAAAAGCTCGCAATAGGCTTCATCCCCGTCGCGGCCGGCACGGCCAGCTTCCTGGTAATAGGCCTCCACACTGCCGGGAACCTCAAAATGGGCCACAAACCTGACGTCGGCACGGTCAATGCCCATGCCAAACGCATTCGTGGCAATGACGATGTCCGCATGGCGGTTCATGAAGGCGTTCTGAGCCTCTTCCCGCTGCTCATCCGTCATGCCCGCGTGGTAAGCCGTCACGTTCAGGCCAAGTTCGGAAAGAGCCTCATGGACCTGCTCCACCTTTTTGCGGGTGGAGCAATACATAATACCCGTCTTATGGCGCTTCACCAGCTCGTACAGCCTCTTGTACTTGTCCTTGTGCGTATCGCAAGCCGTAATGCGGAAATGCAGGTTTTCCCGCGCAAACCCCCGTACAATCGTCACCGGGTCGTCCAGCCTCAAATGTTCCAGAATATCCTCCCGCACGCGGGGAGTGGCCGTGGCGGTCAGAGCCGCTACCTGCGGGCGCCCCATCGCTTCAATAGCCCTGCCCAGCTTCAAATAATCCGGACGGAAATCATGCCCCCACTGGCTCAGGCAGTGAGCCTCATCCACGGCAACCATATTCACGTCCACCTCCGCCAGAGCACGCATGAACCCCTCATGGCCGAAACGCTCCGGAGCCACATACACCAGCTTGAACGCCCCGTCCTTCATGCCGGCCAGGCGTTCCCTTTGTTCAGGAAAGCTCAGGGAGCTGTTGATCATGGTGGCGGGAATCCCTCTGGCGGCAAGGGCGTCCACCTGGTCTTTCATCAGGGCGATCAACGGGCTGACCACCAGGCAGACCCCGTCCCGGCACAAGGCGGGAAGCTGGTAGCACAGGGATTTCCCTCCCCCGGTGGGCATCACCACCAGCACGTTGCGGCCTTCCATGATGGAAGCCACCACGCGGTCCTGTCCCTCCCTCAAACTGGAAAAGCCGAAGTACTCCTTCAATGCCTCCATCGGCGACCTGATCACCTTGAACTCGCTCATTTTCTCCGTTCAGTGTGCCACAGCCCATTCCGTGACGCAACGCCTTTCCCCTCTTTCTGCGCTCCGGAATCAACGGCCTGTCTTTGAAGGACTCCTCTCCCGGGAAGAGAAAAAATGAGATTTTTTTCTCAAATCATCTTACAAACATCTTGACTTTCCCGAAGAAAAACCTATATTCCTCTCACCGCTTACGCGGTACACGACGCAAGTCAAAGCGCCCGTAGCTCAATTGGATAGAGCGTCTGACTACGGATCAGAAGGTTTGGGGTTCGAATCCCTACGGGCGTGCCACTTGCATCACCACCGGTAAATAAAATAATTCCTGCCTGAACGCCATGGCGGGATTTTTTGTCTCTACCGGTAAATACATATGGGGGCGCCATGGTTTCGACTGGAAGTCTGAGGTGCTGGCTGCATGTGAAGGTTAATCGGCTGGCCTTCTAAAAAGCCGATTAAAAAAATAAATGCAGAGTCTAACGACCTTGCTCTGGCTGCCTAATTAGTTCAGCCGCGTCAGAACCTCAACGCCTGCTAGAGGGGACGACGAACATTCAGCAGGCTGGTGCAATGCGGGGTTGCCGCGCAACGCACGAGACTTCCACAGGCAACTAGCGAGCCTGCCTAGTTGGCGCATGACGAAGCGGCCGCGAAAGCAGCAATATGCGTCTGAACATGGAGATGCCGGCATCAACGGCCTTCAGGACACGGGTTCGACTCCCGTCGCCTCCACCATTTATTTTAATCGCAAGTGCTTGAAATACAGTACTTGCGATTTTTATTTATCCAAAACTTCAGTACAAACAGTAGTACACTGTAAATCATTTTGGAAACAATGTACTGCGGGAAATTGCCGTGCACTGCGGGTATAAAGAAGCCCTCTCCTGCGGTGGGCGGGAGAGGGCTTCGGTGAGAATGTTGTCCTGGGCGTAACGGTTAGTGTGAGTGTAGCCGTCCGCGTCCCGGTACACGGCTGTCATCGTGAACTTGTCCCACTCTCCGAGACATGGAAACTGTAGCTGTAACTATCTATCTGCAATCATGGTATCAGGCTTGATCTTGAGTATCCGGATCAATAAAATCCTCTATCGTCTCGGACTTGATCGCGTTATACTCGATGGCCGAAAATCCATAATACGCAGGGTTATAACCGTCCATGTATCGCTGCATAATGCGCGGAGCGCCTATGTCCACAGTTGTGGCGTTTGTACTGTTGTAGATGTCCAGGTGGCATGCGTTAAATCCTACCGAGTTGTAGGTATGTATGCCCCGCACATTGGCGATGCGTATGCAGCAGCGATTATCGTAGCCGCCTGTCATTAGCCACAACGTCCCATAATTGTCAGTATCCCAGCCACCGTCACGGTACTGGTGATACACCAGCCCGCTGATGGATGCGGGCACGGCTGTGTTGCCGTCAAGGGGTAATAATGCCCTCGTAGTCTTGACAAACTTCCTCCCCGCTGAACGGGAGTAATAAATCTCTCTGACTCTGACCCAGTACCCTCTGGACTCAGAATCTCTTGTGTCAGATATAGTCACATCCAGCACCTCGCCAAAGTGCTCAGCGCTAGTGTGCACCCTAGTGTAATCGTCAACGTCTCTATCCGTCCTCACCGACACCTGTCCGTCACCCATGCCTAGCGTTATCTTGATAGTGGCTTTATAGGCTGACATCCGGACTGGCAGGGTAAATCCGCCAAATTTGCTGTAATTGGCGCGGCCTATAAGAGAGTGATCCAGGCCCATATTGACAGATGACGACTGTCTGGCCGGCACGGTAACCCTCATGAGCTGCCCCGACACCCGCTCCGTCACGGCAGCATTATTGGTGGTGGTAGTAATCGCGGCATCAAGGTAAATCTGCAGGTTGTATGTCTCGGCCACGGCGGCAAGCCCGGCAGCATATATCCGGTTGACGGCCGCAGTATTAGTCACGGCTCCCGCGGCAAGCGGGATGTTGATGCCTCCGTTAGCATTAACCGCATCGGAAAATGTTCCGCCCTGAGCCGTTAGTCCTCCGTCCAGCGTCATATTGCCCGCTTCATCTGTCAGTTTGTCCTGCTTGCCGTTCCACGTTTCACGTTCTTTCGCTGTTATGTGGACTACGGCATCATCCTTGTGCACATTGAAGGAAGACGCGTCGGCTTTTGCAGAAAGAGCGGCAGCATCCGCCTTGGCGTTCCACGCGGCGCGTTCGTCTTCCGTCACATGGATGGCCTTGTTCCCGGTATGCTCGTCAAGGTCTTCCTGGGTGGCAATGAGAATCCCCTTGGCCTTGACCGTGGTTTGATTATTCCATGCAGTACGCTCTTCCTCTGTAACATGGGCAGTTCCATTCTCCACATGTTCATTCAGTTCATTCAGAGAAGCTATGAGGGTTCCGTTGATAGAAGTAATTTTATTCATGATTATTTCTTGTTGTTTGTTGCGAAGTGGCTGAACAACGCCACTGCCATCCCGTCCACCATCGTGAACTCCGAAATTCTGGCTGGTGAAAAACCCGCTCCCTTCCTGGGCGGTGGCTGCTTCCACGGTCAGAGCAACCGCATCCCTGGATTCCAGAGATATTTCCCTTTCCTCCAAAGGCGAGCTGATGATCTGATCCAGCCGCACTCGGACGTGAAGCTCCTTCCATTCATCGGATAAAACGGCAACGTGTGCTACCACTTCGTTGAAAGTTTCTACCTGTTCCTGGAAAATATCATCCTGTGAAAAGCGTCGAGACTGAACGAAGCCGTTCCTGTCCGGGAATACGGCCGTCAGGATAATCTTCCTATAGAAGTTGAAGTGTCCCTGCCCCTACCTCCCACGCGCCACGATTGCAGAGCCGGCGGATATGTTAGCCGTTAATGCAAGCATGGTAAGCGGAAAAACATTTGGGGCGCTTCCTTTTTACATGGGCCGCCTGGTTGCTTCATGGAGAAACCTAGCATCCTTCTTCCTGTTGAAGCACACCGGAGCAAGAACCAAATTTCCATTTGCCTGGTTTCCCTTTCCCTCTTTTTCCTCGTAGAAAGGCCCTTATAGGCCATATTAAAGCAAATCCAACTCGGCAACAGCCGCTTTACGTGCTCCGTCGGCACCCTTTTTAGCGCTGAATTTGACGAATCTAGCTTCAACGGGAACAAAATTGACCTCCTGTTCCACCGGGTTGTTGACGATATTGCCGAAACGGCCGGAAGCCACCGGCTTTCCCCATGTTTTGCCATCCCTGCTGAGGCGGATATCATACATTTCAATATGGCCCGGCCCTCCCTCCATCACAGGCGTATATATCAACCCGGCAATTTTCTGCACTTTTCCCGTATCAATAACAATGTCGCATCCCTGGGGAGGCAGTCCCACTTCCACATAAGTATCCGTTTTCCCGTCTTTCAGCCGCTCCAACTGGGCCGCGGGAAGGTTTTTCCCGGCAACGGTTATTTTCCATTCCTTCCTGTTCAGTTTCCGGACGCCTTCCACGTTGTCCTCCGTTGAGAAAGGAGCCAGGTAATACAACGAGAAATTGCTGAATGAAATGGATTTGCGGGAATCCAGGAAGCGTATCCTCAATTGATCAGCCTTCACCGCCTTCGGCAGCCTGATCATTTTACGGAATCCGATGGTGGTACTTTCAGCCAAGGGTTTCCACTGGCCGTCCAGCCACGCATCCACGGCAAAGCGCTCCACACGCTGGCCGTAATCACGAACATTTTCCTGTAGCTTGATGACGTTGAACTCCTGTTTTCCAGACAATCGGATTTCTACCTCCGCCCGGGTGGTGCCATCAGGAGTGGCCCAGCCTGTAAAGGGGCTGCCGTCAAACAAAAGCCCGGATTCCGGATTTCCGGCCCACCCGGAAAGAGCTTTCGCCCGGGCTCCCCTGGCCAAGTCATTTTTTTTCATCTTTCCAATCACCCTGCCAAATTGGATCATCCTCCTGGCATCCGCCTCCGGAATGATTCCTTCCTTATTGGGAGAGAGGTTGGGAAGAACGTTGGAGTTTTGTCCCACGGTTGAAAAGTAACAGTCCACCAGGTAATCAAGAGATTTGATGGTTTTGTCGTCGCGTTCATGGTAAAACCAGCCTCTCCGTATGGGGAGGCCTGCACGTGAAGGGTACCAGACGAGCCGCTTTTTCCCTGCCAGGCTATCAATGGAGCCCAGATTCCTGTCTTTAGCCCGAATCCCCACATCATTTCCGCCAAACAGGCGCGACGAGGCCGTAACCCCCTGGACGCACCATTCCGTTTCCCGTCCGCGTCCCATCTCGTTTCCTCCCCACCGGACATCTGGAGCCGCCCCGGAAAGCAGAACGTCCGGCTGCAATTCCCTGGCCTTTTTAAAGATCCTCTCCCAGTCGAAGGGAGTCTGTTTCCCATTGACTTTGCTATCCACCCCGGCTCCGTCAAACCATAGAAGATAAACAGGGCCGTAATTGGTCAGCAGCTCTTCCAGTTGTTTGACGTAGAAATCATTGTACTTTTCCGTCCCAAAGCTTTTTTCATGCATGTCCCACGGGGAAAGGTAGATGCAGAATTTCATGTCCAGTTCCCGGCAGGCCGCGGAAACTTCCCGAACCAGGTCTCCTTTTCCTCCCTTGTAGGGAGAACGGGAAATGTTGTGATCCGTCCATTTGGTGGGCCACATGCAGAATCCGTCATGATGCTTCGCTACAAAGATCACTCCCGTTACACCGGCATCCTTGAACGTTTTTACCCAGGAACGGGCGTCCAGCCGGGAAGGATTGAAAATTGCAGGCTCCTCCTTTCCGGTTCCCCATTCCGCTCCGGTAAACGTGTTCATGCCGAAATGGATGAAACCCAGCATTTCCCGCTGCTGGTAATCCAGTTGCCGGCCGGAGGGCCTTACCTTGACCGCCATCTCCACCAGCTCTCCGCGGGAAGCCTGTTCCGGAACCATGACGGACACGCCTTCCTTTCCTTTTCCACACGCGACAGCCGGGTACCCCAGCAAACCACAGAGCAACAGGGCGCGAAGTTGAATAAAGGCAGTCATTTTTTTAAATCAATAAGGGGTATTTTTAGCCGTATATTGATAATACTCTGTTAACAATAATATTCTTTCATCTCCCTCCGGGCCATTCCATCATCCGGGCTGAAATGGGCATGTCTTCTGGCATCCAGACGGCGGCGGTTCCGCACGGGGTTGCCGTCAAAGATTGCCCGGGAACGTGCAGGCATCATTACGCCGTTTGACGAGTGCCGGAGGCCCTTCGGAATTGGAATCTCAAATTGCCGTTCGAATAAAAACTCCACTCTGAATGAAGCCATGAAGCGGGCCGCCAGAAAAGGTTTGTCCATGGAAGAAGGGATATTGAGCGCGGCAAAGGAGAAATGGGAAAAGGGTTGTTAACAGAGGTTCATCTGAAAAGATAATGGCGGCTCAAGCATGGAGAAACCGTTTTCCCATATAAGCCACAGAAAAATCGGAAGACCTCTAAAGAGGGGGCTCATTGATGGAAGCGGACCGGGAAAAGGCGGCGGCAACTATCTCCTTTTCCTGCCCGTCAGTCACCGGCTTTCTCCGCTTTTGGGCAAAGATCAGGTATTCCCAGCCGGGGTAATGCCGGACCACCTGCCGATGAAGAAAGAATGCTCCCGCAAATACCAGGACCGCCGCAATCATGGGAGAAGGAAGTTCTTCAGGAAGGATTCTCGAGAGGAGCGGCATCAACCAGGGAAGGATCAGGCAATGGACGGCATAAATGAAGAAAAAGAGGGGAGCGCATGCCTGAGCGATTTTACGAAAGAACGTCTTTTCCGCCAGCAGAACGCACAGGGAGCCCAGTCCCAGAATCCCCGGAATCCAGCAGGGGATGGTGTGCAGGGTTTCCGTGGAGATGACGCCGCCATGGTTCATCCACGCTATTGCCGCCCACGCGGGAAGGGAAAAGTAACTTATTTTTTTCAGGAACAGCTTAATCTCGCCCAGCGTCAGGGAGGAAAGGCAGAACCCCAGCATGAAAAAAGCCAGGGAGTCCGCCCACGGAACCCGGGGAGGGTCGGAAAACAGCGCGTTGATCTCCGGAAACAGCACTACGGAGAAGAGAACGGCTATCGTCGCGGGAATCAGCAGCTTCCTTTTTCCCAGGGCAAATAAAAGCGAAGAGAGCAGGCTCAGCGCCATCACGTATTTCAGGAACCACAGGGGGCCGTCGTAGGGGAAGGTGGTTCCCACTCCCGTCAGTTTCCAGGGCAGGCTGCTCCAGTCCCACGTGCTTGAATGGCCCAGGCTTAAATAAATCCAATGCCTGAAGAACGCTTCCAGAAAAGCCGCGCCGTTCCATGCCAGATAAAATAAAACGTACCTGCACGGGGAATGACGCCAGTCGAACATTTTCCTGCGTCCCACAAAGTAGGCCGCCGCCATGAACAGAAAAGGCACCCGCTGGAAGAAGAGAGGGAATTCCGCTCCGCTTCCCCCAGCATGAAAAAGGACGATGAAGAACAGGCCAACCACCCTGCCCAGGTCAAGCCAGCATTCCCTCGGCGGCGTCCCGGGAACGGCCCCCGGACGGGTAGCCTGCGCCTTTTCCGGCTCCGTGTCCGGAGAGTATTCTTCAACCATGGACATTTTCATTCCGGCAAAAGAATCAGAAGGGGCTTTTGCAATACGGCTCCACAGCCCTCATGCCGTCATGAAGACGCACCGCCCCGTCCCTGTCCTCCTGGGAAGCGAACAGGTACAGGGCATATCCGCCGAACCCGCCTCCCAGGTATTTCTTCGCCAGCTCCTCCCCCAGTGCTGGAAGGGGGGCCATCCCCTCCTGGAGCTGCACGCTATGGTACAGCGCCACTCCGGCAGCCAGTTCATGAATGCTGCGCTCCATCACTCCGGCGCGGGCAATCAGGGAAGACTGGGCGATGCGGGCATAGTCCCTGCACCCGTCAGCCATTCCCGGCGTATCATGGTCATGCCCGGTGTGGAAGACCGCCATTTTCCCGGCCAGAAAGTCACCGGTGCTCTTGATGTCCAGCACGGGAACGGCGCCGGAACGCCAGACGCACAGCCCCGTTTCCGCAATCACGGCCGGATCCTGCCAGCCAACCCCCAGGGCAAGTTCCGACTGGACGGGGTCCCGGCCCTGCAGCATGGCCCAGGCTCCGCTGCCTCCCAGTCCGGACCGGAGTTCATAGGGCCAGTGGTCCAGGGATACAAACGGACTGATGGCGCAGTTGACAATGTACGCCCCCTGCCGCGCATGCCTGGGAACGTCCAGCCAGCCCCCCGCAAAGTCCACGCGCAGGGGAACGCTAAGCGGGGCCTTGATTCTGTTCACCAGCTGGGTGGTGGAAATCTGTTCGGAACAGGGAGGCGTTTTGGGAAGCACCACATACCGCGCTCCAATTCTTGCGCACAGTTCCCTTTTAAGGTCGCCGTAACAGTCATCTTCCGTAACAGCCAGGATATCGGGCCGTTCTTTCAGGAAAACGTGTTCAAAATCCATTCCCGGCTCCAGATGTTCTCCGCAGACCACCTTGTCCACCATACACAGGCTTTCCAGAATCACTTTTTTATGGTCGTCCGGGATGGATGGTTTTCTGCGCTTGCTTTTCCAGAGCACCTGCCCGGAGGCGAAGGAGACGATGAGGAAATCCCCCAGCGAACGCGCTTCACGGAAGAACTGGATATGCCCGGCATGAATGATGTCGTAAAAACCGGAGACGAATATTTTGGTAGCCATCGTTGAAATGTATTAAGGTGTGGATGTTGCTGTATGGAGAGGGGTAAGCATTAAACCGGAGCGGCGGGAACCGGTGCATGGGAGGAACCGGCCTCCCATTCCAGAGCTATTGTTTCCAATTCCCGGTTCCCTTCCACATAGTCCTCAAAGAGAACCGGATATTGCGGCAGAAGCAGCGGGAGGTCCTCCGGAACGTTAATTTGATGCCGTCTTCCCAGTTTTTTCCTTACCAGGGACTGGAGTTCGCAAAAAGCCATCGGCACCAGGCTGGCGTTGAAGGGCAGGTTCCAGAACCTCGCATCGTCGCTGACAATGATGAATTTCCTGCCTTCTTCCCTGCCCCAGTCAGCCAGCAGGTCATCCATGTTGCCGGGAAGCCGGCCGAAACATGAAACCAGCGTACAGGGAAGAGGGGGCGCTTTTCTTTCCCTTCCGGAGGCGGCAGCCGGCCTGGCCGCCTTTTGCCGTTGTTTTTCACGGATAAAAATCCAGGGCAGGACAGAGATTATTTTCCAGCAGCGTTTCATTTGCTTGCGGGGTTCATTAAAAATGCGGTAGAGAAATTCCAGCCTGCAGTCCACCATCCAGGCAGGGGCCCTTCTGATATGCCGCCCGGAGGCGAAGTTAAAGACGGCGCCCACGGCCACCATAACCCCCCGTTGAAGATGGGGGCACAGCCTGTTCATGAATATTTCCTGCTTGGGAGCGCCCAGGGAAACCCAGACGATGTCCGGCAGGTATTCATTGATTCTCCCGGCAATAGCCGCGTAGTCAAATTCATCCACAGGGCAGAACGGCAATTCCTCAAAAGGCATGTGCTTCACGCGGGGATCTTCCCGTTCCAGGGTCCGGCGAAGGGCATCCAGCGTCTCGCGGTTTCCTCCCAGGAACATCATTCTGTATTTTTTCATGCCGATGGCGTCGCTGAAAATCTGGGCGCCGCAGTATTGGGGCCTGTCCGCATGCAGCAGCCATTTCAGGTAGACGGGCACCCAGCCGCTGTCGCAAATGGTCAGGAGCGCTCCATTCAGCACATTCCTGTATTCCCGGTTGCGCTGTACCTCGGAAAGTACATGGCCGTCCGCCACGCAGATGTATCCGGCGCCCCCGGAACGGAGCACTTCGTCCATGCGCCGGAAAACGCGTTCACGGTCAAATTCGTATCTGATGTTGAAATAGGTCTCCATACGGTTTTCACTCATGGTCAATGTTGACGGGCCTTCAAAACTTCGCGGTAAATGCCGGCCATCCTTTCCGCCTTGCGGTTCCAGTCCAGTTCCCTCTGCCTGGCGTAAAACGCTTCATCCATATCCCGCAGGACCTCCCTGTGATGGAAAAAGAAACGGATGCGTTCCGCAAAGTCCCGGGCGGACCGTCCGGGACGGGTCAGGGGTATCTTGCATCCCACGGTTTCATCCACGATGGTTCCCATGCCGCAGGTATCAAAGCAGAGCACGGGCAGGCGGTTCATCAGGGCTTCCACAAGCACGGTTGAGGTTGCTTCCATGATGCTGGTAAAGAAAAAGAGGTCGCTTTCCCGCATGAGTGATTGAACCTTTTCATTGGAGACTGTGCCGTGCCACACGCATTGCCCCGCCACGCCCAGCCGTTCCGCAAGGTTCCGGTAGCCCCGCCCCCTCTCCCCTCCCCCGCAGATATGCAGCTTCAGCTCCGGCAAATCCCGGAGATGGGTGAGGGTTTGTAATGCCAGGGCCAACTGCTTGCTGGGTATCATGCGGCCTGCCCACAGCAGCCTGAATTGTCCGCCGTCCGTTGCCCTCCGCACTTTCTCCTTCGGCGCGGCGCAGCCGGTTTCGCTCATCAGCAGCGCTTCCCGGCGATGGTACCGTTCCATTTTCTCCCGCACTCCCTGAACGGAAGCCAGCACGGCGTCAGCGCGCTTCATGGCTTTCCGCACCCTGGGCTGGAACCTGGCCTGCACGGTATTGATCACGTTTTTCAATGCCGTCTTCCCCACCTGCCCCCAGCCGCTTTCCCGCAAGTAGGCCACCGGCGTATTTTCCATTCCCCCCACCGGTCCCCATATGTAGGGAATTCCCCCGATTTTCCACAGCATCCCCGGCTCCCGGAAGCCTATCATGTTCAACTGGTGAATGACGTCTATGCGGTTTTCCGCCATGATGCGCCGCGCCAGCGCAAGCGCCCGTTCCTGCCATTTTTTGTAATGGCGGTAAAAACGCCAGTCCCCCTGGTCCCAGCACATCCGGCGAATTTTTTCCGGTACGGGAAGATAATGGAACACGATGTTGCCGGCCTGGGGAAGGCGGGCGAGCTCCCGTTCTATGTTTTCCCTCCATTCCCCCTCCGTAATCACATGCACCTTGCAGTGCATGGCCAGGTGGATGACCCAGTTCCACCCCATGCCGGGTTCGCTGCCCCAGTCCGGGTTGACGGCATAAGCGTTAATCAGGATTTGCATCATGGCTTGTCTATTTGATGGAATTAAGGTAGTTCCGGTGCCTTTCCTCCTCTTCCGGGGCGGCAAAGCGGCGGCGGATGACCCGGGCAGGATTGCCGCCCACCACGGTCATGGGCGGCACGTCTCCGGTCACGACGGCGCCTGCCGCTACAATGGCCCCGTCCCCTACGCAAACGCCTCCCAGGATGACGGCGCCGTGCCCAATCCACACGTCGCTGCCGATGACCGTCATGCCGTCCTCCCAATTCCGGGGAGAATCCCAGATGGCGCAACCGGGCCTGTTAAAGGAATGGTCCCTTTTTCCGATGAATGAAACGCGGGCGGCGCACAACACGCTGTTTCCAAAGCGTATATCGCAGGAGACATGGCAGTGTGGCCCCAATTGCACCCTGTTCCCGAAAATGATCCGTTTGTGAGGGGAATTCAGATGCACATGCCTTCCTATCCTGGTCATTCCCTCCACGGTGACCCAGCGTTGAAGCAGGCGGAACCGTATGAAACTGCGCACTCCGTTAGCCAGGGAACGCAGAAACAGGATGGGCCGGGACCTGCCCGGGGCGGCATTGGCGGAAGCATTCATCATACAATATGTTCCATGAGATGGTTGACGTATTCCCGGAATCCCGCAGGCATCAGGCATTCTTTCAGGCGCGGAGGGGACGGACTGCCGCCGCGGTCCAGGCAGGTTTTCCGGAGAAGAGAGGCCAGCCCCTTTTCATCTTCCGGATCGAACAATTCCCCGTTCCAGCCCCGGCGGATCAGGCAGGCGGAGCCGCAGCGCCCGGAAACCAGGCAGAAGCACCCGGCGGCCAGCGCATCATTGACAACCGCCCCAAACGGTTCCACCAGGCTGGGCAGGACAAAAACGTCGGCCAGATTGTACCAGGCCGCCAGGCGCTCGCCTTCCAGCCAGCCGGTAAAAATGGCGCTGACTTTCAGCCGGACGGCCAAATCCTGCAATTCCGGTCCCAGGCTTCCCGACCCCGCTATTACCAGAACGGCGTCCTCCGGAAGGGCCGCGGCCGCCCTGACCAGGCATTCCAGATTCTTCTCCGGGGCCAGGCGCCCCACATACAGGACCACCCGTTTTCCGTGCAGGCCGTATTCCCGCTGCATGGAATGGCTCATGGAAAGCGCTTCCCGGCATTGTTCCCGGAATGCCCGTTCATCCCTGACAATCGGAAAAAAGACGCCCTTTCCATAATGTTCCCGGTACCAGCGGCATGCCTCCCTGTCCGGGAGAATCACATCGTCCATCACCGGCATCGCCGCCTTCCGCGCCAGCGCATGCATGCGGGACAATTCATTTCCGCGGATCATGTCCATGCTGTCATCGCAAATGCTGACGATTTTGAATTTCCAGCGGCAGACCGCGCGCAGCAGGCATACCTCCAGAGCCAGAATGGAAAACTCCGGAACGATCACCAGATCGGGCTGTCCCTGCCGCAGAATGCGCGCAAGGCCGGAGGGAACGCGCCGCCCGGCCACGCGGACATGGTTCAGGTATTGGGGGCGGAACGCGCAGCGGGCTTCCATTTCCGGCCTGTTGTAGTGGTGGTCCGGAGAATTTTCATATTCGAAAAACACCTCCATCTCTCCAATCCGGGCCAGCGCATTGAAAAAATCAATGCGGTAAGGCGCCAGGTATTGATGAAAGACCATCAGTTTCCGTTTGTTGCCGTTCATGATTCAGTGCCTTTTCCTGTAATATTGCCACGCTTGCCTGAAGAAGCCGGAAACCGTCTTCCGGACGCCCGCATACCGCAGGGAAAACCGCAAGGGCCGTTGAATTGAGCCGCACAGCTCCAGCAGCTCCTCATCGGTACTCCGAAAAAGGCGGCTTAAACAGCATTTGAGGAAGGGGATTCCGTGGCGGCGGGAATGAAAGGGGATGACGTGCACTCCCCGGCAGCCGCCCAGAAGCTCCCTTTGCCTGCGGTCAATGGGAGAAAACAGGGAGTGGAAATAATAAACGGGGGTCTCCGCATGCAGAAAAGGGGCCAGGCGGTAAAAAGGCGCCCGTTCCGGGTCGTTCCCGTACCGTACCAGCAGGGGATTGATTCTGGCGGCGTCTTCCATTTCCGTTTCCGGCGCAAGGTCAAAATAGCCGTTGAAGGAGAAAACGCGTTCCGCATGCAGCAGGGAGCCGAAGAGAACGGCGGCATAGCCTCCCGAGGAACTGCCCACCATCGTTACCCGGCAGCCTTTCGTCTCGTTTTCAAGCCACTTCAGCACCTTTTCCGGAGAATTCAGGCGGCTGTTGATGCCGCCCAGGTACCATTGCTTGAAAACGTCCCGGATGAAGATGTGCCTTCCGCAGCCCGGAACCCTGGTTCCGAACCATTCAAACGTATTCCGCAGGGTGACCCGTTCATGGAACCGGGCGCGGTTGTTGGGAAAGTACAGGTCGTTGCTGCTGAAATAAACGGCGCACCGCGAATCATCCCCCTCCGGAGTGCGCTCCATGAGGTAATTGTCACGGGTCCTGTACGTCTCCAGCACCTCTTCGTCATCCGTCTGGAACACCCAGTCTATTTCGTTGCTGTCCATAAGAAGGGGAGAAAAACTCGTACATGCATGCAGATCATGGCCTTGCACGCGGCCAGCAGGCCGTCGTGCCTGCGGACGTAGTGGAAGTAATACCTGGGCTGGGCATTCCCCAGCGGGGAATACAAATTGCGGAGCCTGCCTGCCAGGGGCACCTTCCGGTCCGTCCAGGCTACGGCCTTGTCATGCCGTTCGCAGGTTCCCAGGCAGGCGGGGGCCACCCGCAGCTTTATTCCGCGTTCGCGCGCCGTACGGGAATAGTCGTAATCCCCCAGCGCGTGCAGGTAGAACCCGTCCAGAATGCCTATGCGCTCCACCACCCGCCGCGGCACCCACAGAATGTTCCCGTGGCATAATTCGCACTCCCTCAGGGTTCCATCCGGAATAACGGGCTTCCCGCCCGCCGTGCCTCCATAAGTCCACTCATCCGTGCCGGGATGGCAGGTGGAGCCGCAGATGACGGCGGCGTGTTCCATCCGGAGGGAGGCTTCCAATAGATGGCTTACGGCAAACGGATGAAGCACGGTATCATCATTCAGCCACAGGTAGAAATCCGCATCCTTCTTCAGGGCGTCCTCCCATGCCGTCCTCATTCCCCGGTTCCAGAACAGAGTTCCGTCCCCCGTGATGACGGAAACGGAGGGGTAAGCCTGCCGCACGGCGTCTCCGGTGCCGTCGGAGGAACCGTCATCCACCAAATGCACGGAGGCGTCCAGCTCCGCTTCCGGCAGTGCGGAGAACAGGGCGGCAAGGGAGCGGAACGTTTTTTCCCTGCGGTTGTGGCACGTCATCAGGACCGCAAGTTTTTTTCCGGAGGTATCATCAGTTTTCATGGAATGCGTATGGAGGGGAGAGGGTTGGAGGAACGGCGGCGGAAGATGCTTTCCACCCATTCGTGAAGCTCGCCGTCCGTCATGGCCCGGAAGCGGCTGGAATAGCACATGGCGATCATCATCCACAGGGAGATGTTCATGATATCCAGATTGAAGTTGGTATCCTCCAGCCATCCCCAGAGCCAGCGGAAGGCCACGAACACTCCCAGCAATTTCATCCAGCGGTTGTTGGAGCGGTAAATGGCCAGATAGGAGGCCTGCCAGTAAAATCCCGTGTAAAGGAAGAGCCCAACCACCCCCGTCCAGGCGAAAATATTGAGGAGGACGGGTTCGCACCAGGCGCGGCGCTTCTGGTCATGGTAGGACTGGCGCTCATCACTGGACATCTGGAAACTGGTTTCATACCCCTGCGCCGGGGTGCGCCCCAGCAAAATGCAGCCGTCCTTCAGGGAGGAAGAAGCCACCTCTTCAAAGACGATGCTGCGGGAATCCGCCAGCAGGTCGTCCTCCACGGAATTTCCCGGCGCTCCGGCGTAGGAGCCGACATCCAGGACATTGAAGACGCCGCCCAGCCCGAGGGCGAGAAAGAGGGAGGGAATTAAAAACAGGGCGTGCCGCATCATCCTGTAAAAGCAGTCCTTGAGCAAATCCCTGCCGCAATAGACGGCCAGCAGGGACAGAGCCACCAGCGCCTTTAAAATCTGGCTCCTGGCTCCCATGCTGACGCACACCATCAGGCATGCCATGACCAGCACCACCAGCTTCCATTTCCGGGGCAGCAGGGGCAGCCACGGCACCAGCATCAGCAGGGGATTCAGCAGGGAGGCGTAAAAGTCCGGATTGAGGGTGAACATGAACAGGAAAAAAACGGGGATGAACACCTTGAACCAGACGGACAGGACCTGCCGCGTCACCTCCGGCAGGCTGAACACGTAAACCAGCACGGGGATGAAAAGCGTGGGGGCATTCGTCACCAGGGCCCGCGCGGACCAGTAGCCGTCCACGGCGAAGACGCCCCGCAGGCAGCAAATGAATACCCACAGGAAATAAATGGAAAAGAGGGGATAAACGGGGGCGTCCTCCCTCCGGAAATACTTCCGCATGATGACGAAGGACACCGACAGCAGGAGGGCGGAGGAAAGGGAAATGGCCTGTTCCGTACAAACCGGGTGAAGGACGGCGGCGGACGAGTACATGGCCAGCATGATCATGGCCTTCACCAGGATGATGAAGGGGAGCACGACCCGGATGCTTGAAGGAAGGCGGGATTTCCCATCAAGGGGCGGCCTTCCATTCGCCTGACATGAAAGGGCCGTATTACGCATGCGCGCTCCTTTCCATCACCTGGGGAGCTTTCCCCTCCTCCGCCCGGCGGATGCGGCGCGCCGGATTTCCCGCCCACACCTCATTGGAAGGGATGGAACGCGTTACCACGGAACGTGCTCCCACGACGGCGTTGTCCCCGATGGAAACGCCTTTCAAAATGAAGGTTCCGGCACCCAGGAAGACGTTGTTCCCAATCCTGACGGGAGCGGACCGGCGCAGAAGCCTGTCCTCCGCTCCCCGCCTGGCTTCCGGGTCCAACGCGTGGAAATCCGTATCCATGATGTGGACTCCGAATCCGGCCTTTACATCGTCTCCGATCGTCACCGACTGCGTGCAGATAATCACGGTATTGCTGATGCCCACCCGGTTGCCGATGCGCAGCACGCCGTCCCGGTCCACGGAAATCAGGCAGCGCTGGGAGGAACGGGAGACGCCGTGGGAGCCGTTCCGCATGGTAAATTCCCTTCCTATGCGGCACGGCACGGATCGGCGGCGGCTTCCCCTGGATATCCTGACGTCCGGAATGCCGAACGAACAGAGGCCGGGGCCGTAAACCGCGTTGCCGGCATACAGGAGCCACCTGGCATACCAATTGTGGAGGGGATGCAGGCAGACGGCCCAGCAGCGGAGCACGGCTTTCCTGGCAAGATAAATCAATTGCTGCATGCGGCCCCCTCCCTTCCCTTTCCTTCATGTTCCTCCGTCCCGTTCCCGGCCTCTCCGGCGATGCTGCCGTAGATGCGCTTCAGTTGTTCCGCATTCGCGGAACGGTCATGGCGCTCCAGAGAGGCCTGCCTTCCGCGGAAGGAAAGACGCCTGCACAAATCCATGTCCCCGAACAGGCGGCACACCAGCATGGCCAGCATTTCCGTCTCTTCAAACCGGTACAGGAAACCCGTTTCCCCGTCGGACACGGAATCCATCATCCCCCCGGCATAGGACGCGATGCAGGGAGTGCCCACCATCTGGGCTTCCCCCAGTGAATTGGACTCATTTTCAATCATGGAGGGGCAAACGAAGACATGCGCCTTCCGGAATTGGCTGCCCATCTGTTCCGCGTCCAGGCGTCCCAGCCAACGAAAACGGTCCCGGACTCCCAGCCGTTCCATCAGGTTTCCCAAATAACGGGCGTAGCCGTTCCTGCGCCACGCAGGGACTGACAGGATGTCCGGTCCGGCCACCTTCACCCTGGCGTCAGGATAATGCCGCAGGACCAGGGGAAGAGCCTCCACCACTTTGTGCAGCCCTTTCAGGGGGTAGTGGGACTGGCTGAGAAAAACCGTATGCTTTTCGCATGTTCCGGCATCCCATTCATGACGGTAAAAGGGTTCCCTGAGCGTGGGCTGGAGAACATGGTACCGTGCCGCGGGGTTCATGGCCCATGCGTGGGAACGGTCCCAGGCGGTACGCCCGATCACATGGCGCACCCTGCCGAACAGCTCCCGTTCGTATTTTCCGCGCGCCTTGATTTTCCGCTGCTGGGCAAAAAGCGTGTCGCGGCGCAGCAGATCGCGGAAGGTAACGGATTTCACGAGTTCCCGGATAGGAATGCCGCCCAGATAGAACCCGGCGCAGACGGAAGACAGCCCCTGGATGGAAACGGCCGTGCGTTCCGCCCCGCAAGCCTGCACCCAGGCCAGGGAGTGCGGATATTCGGAACCGTGGATATGGACCACGTCCGGGCCGAACATGTCCCTGATTTCCCGGAAACAGGGTTCCAGTTCCTTCCTGTACCCCCCCATGTCCGCAGGGGCGGGAACCAGGTAATAGGTCATGGCCTCCCCGTCCAGGCGGCGCAGGGTGCGCCCCGGATAAAACATGACGGCGGCCAGCTTTAAATCCGGGGCGGCTTTCATCAGCTCCTGCGCTCCCGCGTACATCCAGCCTCCCAGAACCGGTTCCGGAAGCCCAAGCATCCGGCACGGTTCGGGAAACAGGATATTGGACAGCCAGAGCACGTTCATCCTTTTTTCCGGAGGGTTCATGTTCTTCACCAGTAGCACCCCCCCTCCACACGGCTGGCGTGGCCTACCGTCTCCTCTCTCCCCGGCCTAGCCCACGCGTCATTGAAAAGCCGGGAATAATCATATTTGGGAGCGCCGGGATCCGCCCCGTAGGCCGGGTCTTCCCAGCGCCTGCCCCGCAGGCCGAACAGCAGTTGAAGAGCCCCGCCGAGATGCACGGCCTGCCTGCCCCTCCTCTTGGCATGGGCCGCCAGATGAAAGCCGTAAGCCCCGCATCCGATGAGGCAGACATCGTAATCCCGGCGGTCCATCTCCCCCTCCATCCACGCCAGGGCTTCAAACCAGTCGGCAAAACGGTCCGGCCCCGCGCCCAGGCTCTGGACGGCGGCCAGCGTCTCCAGGGAAAAGGAAGGAAGGACCTCCGGGTTTTCAAAAATCCTTTCCCTGTTCCGTTCATATTGGAGCGTGATGCTTTCCGCGAAAGGATGGACCACCAGCACCTTCCTTCCCTCCAGGGCCCTGCTCCATGGCCGGGAAGACCAGTAAGGCTCCAGATTCAGCAGGCGCACGCGGGGAACGTCCCGGATCATGGGCATCACCTCCCGTTCATATGGAAGCCAGCTTCCCAGGATATCCAGTTCCTTCATGTCGCAGAGCATCAGCTCGCAGAAACGGGCCAGATACTCCGGCGCGGCCGGGAAAAAGCCGGACCACTCCCTCATCTGCCTCATGATGCTTTTATTCCACCACCACTGGTCCCTCCGGCCTGTGATGTAGTCCAGCGGATTCCTGCCCGCCTTCCCAATTTCCAGATAATTATGCAGGCAGGACATTTCCGTGCAGCCAAACCGCCCCACCATGGCGGGACGGCCGGAGCGGAGAAGGTCCTCAATCATCGCGGAAGCCGCGTCCGCGTCCAGTTCACAGGAAGGGGGGTTCAGTTTCTCCCTGCCGGAACAGCGGTCAAACATGCGGCGCAGCAAATGCAAACCCTGGTGCGTCAGTGAAATCATGGCATGGACAAGTTTAATTACCTCCGCAGGCATTCTCCTCCCGAAGGAAGCGGCGCTTCATGGACCGGAGCTCCAGCCGGCTGCGCCACGTCTTCCAGTTCCTGGCGGCATTCCTGATTCTCGCGGAGCAAGGGGGCTTTTCCTCCGGATCAAAAAAACCCCTCCTGGAAAAATCCATGGAGATGCCGTGCCGTTCAAACAGCTCCGCCACCGGCCCGTACCATTTGCCGTGGATGATGCCCGTGAAAATGTAGGGAATGATCTGGTACCCCTCCCGGGAAAACAGGGAGGGGTCCACCGTCAAAAACTCCATGCGGGAATACTTCGCCCTCCGGCTGCCGAAGCATTCGAACTTCCAGGCGGATTCTTCCTTCCTCAACAGGGAAAGCAGCGCCTCCCTGCGCCACAGGGAGCCCTGGCAGCACGCGTACCAGGGATAATCCGGGTCACTGGTGAAAAGGCCTTCATACCGCGAAGGCTCGCGGGCCGGAATTCCCTCCGGCGTCAACTGGATGCAGGGAATTTCCGGATGGGCGCGCATCTGCTCCGCATACCTTTCCACCGCCCCGCCGTCCACCGGCGCCGTCAGGAAGTAATCCTCCTGCATGTAAAGCACCGTATCCGTTTCCATGGCCTCCAGGGCCCATTTCAGGCATTCGCTCCACGTGGCCCTCCCGCGCCCCGGAATGGTGCGGCCTGCGCAGCTCCTCAGGGAAACGACGTTTTTTTCCGGACCGGAATAGGTCTTGTACTCCGTATTCAGGTAGACGCGGGCGGGGCAATCGGGCCAATAGAGGGACCAAAGCCTGAAAAAAGGCTCCCAGCAGTCTTCAAAGGAATCACAGGTATTGACGAGAATGGAATAGGATTTCATGGAATTATTTGGAAAACTGAATTTTCCTCCAGGCGCTTTTCAGGAAAAAAACAAGGGTGCCGCGCTCCCTGCCGTCCAGAGAAAAAAACCAGAGGAAAAGGAGGAAGACGACCAGGAGCGAGCAGGTGCGGAACAATACCGGAACGGGAGAAAGCGACGCATCAATCCGGGACAGGAGGATGCCCGCGGCAAACGTAGCCGCGCTGGGGACAAGGCACGGCGCCAGCACCTGGAAAGAAAAATCCCGCAGGCTGAGGCCAAGGCGCCGTACGCAGATGGAAAGGGCCAGCAGCCCCCCCGGCACGGTGACGAAGAGAATGGCGGCCACATACATCATGCAGGGAGGCGATCCCATGCGATAGAATCCCCAGGTAGCGCCCAGGAAAAGAATCCCGGAACCCGTTTTCACCAGCGTGTACAGGCGGATGTTCCCCTCCGCGTAAATGGCGGACCCCAGGCTGAGGAAAAGCTGTTCCAGCAAGGTTCTGGCAAGCTGGAGCCTGCAGAACAGGACCGCCCAGGCGGGGACGGAATGAAGCCAGAGGCCCAGGAGTCCCGGAGCCTCCAGAATCAGGGGAATGGCGAAAACCGCCATGAGCAGGTAGGCGAATTTGCAGCCGGACAGGGAGGCCCGCAGCATGAGGCCGCGGTTGCCCGCCCCCTCGCTTTTTGAAATGACCGGATTCAGGGCCTTCAGCATGGTCCCGGAAAAAGCCATGGTTTGCCCGTTGATCTGCTGGGCGACGGCCTGCGCCGCATTGAGGGCAACGCCGAAAAAGTGGTTCAGGACGATGCCGACGCCGTATTCCGACAGCATGCTGCTGGCGGAAACCGTGAAATTCCACCCCGCAAAGCTGCCCATTTCCCGGAAAACGCCGCGTTTCCAGTAACGCCGCGGCGCAATCACGCACTCCGCATAGTTCCTGCGGCAATAAACAAGCATAGCCGTCATGGCAAGGATGGAAATCCCGGCCATCAACACCCCGTACAGAACCAGCTTGTCCGCCAGCACATGAACGACAAGCAGGGCCGCCCCCAGCTTCAGGAAAGATTCCAGAACGCCTATGACGGCGAAATACAGCATATTTTCATGGGCGTTCAGCATGGCTTCACAGGGAACGCCCAGAATGCCGAACACGGTGCTGGCGATCATGGCCCAGTAAACGCACCTGGCGGCAAAAACCCGGTCCTCCGGAATATTGAGAACATGCCCGAACAGGATGGGGGCCGCAGCGTACAGCAGGATTCCGACCATCACGGCAATGGCAAGATGGAGCACCACGCTGATATTAAACACGATTTTCTGCTTCTCCGGGTCCCCTTCCCCCTCCGCGTAGCTCATGAAGCGCTGGGTAGCCGCCGCCATGCTGGCGTTGAGAAAAGCCAGCATGGCAATCACGCCCGCCACCATGTTGAAAATGCCGAAGTCGTCCACTCCCAGGGCATTCAGGACCAGGCGCGTCGCGTACAGGGAAACGAACATGGTGACGCCCATTTTCATATACAGGAATCCTGTGTTCCTTATCACTCTGGAGACGGTGTTCATGAAACGGTGGAAGAAGAAAATACCGGGAAAAAGGCTATGGGGCTAATGCTGAAGAAAAGGGAGTGATCAACGCAGAGGACAGTTCAACGACGCTATCCGTCAGTTTCGGAATATTCGTTGTAGTAATGAAAACGGGAGTTTTTGAAATTCTCCGCATTGAGGATAATAGCTCCGGAACGGAATTCGCCCTTGTCCGCCAGCCCCTGGATGGCGGGGACGTACTGCTTCTCGATCATGCCGCATCTGATGACATAAAGGACCAGGTCCGCATGGCGCGCCATGAGGGAGGCATCCGCCACGGCCTCATACGGGCAGCCGTCCAGAATGATGCGGTCATACCGGGCGCGCCAGTACCGGAGCAGTTCTTCCAAACGGCCCCGGGTCAGCAGCGCGACGGGATTGGGGGGAACGGGACCTGCCGTCACCAGGTCAAATCCCGGGAACCTTTTGCCGGATTGCAGGACGGAATCCGGAGAGGCCTGCGGATTCATCAGCAGGTGCACAAGGCCCCTGGTATTCTTCCCTCCGTAAAAGGCGGAAAGACTGGCCTTGCGGAGGTCTCCATCAATGAGAAGGACTTTTTTCCCGGTCTGGGCATACGCGGCGGCCAGGTTCAGGGCCGTAAACGTCTTCCCTTCCCCCGCCCTCGTGGACGTCAGGAACAGGACGCGGGGCGCTTCCTCCGGATTGGGCAGCAGCATAAGTTCCGCATTGTTGCGGAGGATGTGAAAGCATTCTTCCATGAAGGAACGGCCATTCGTGACGACCAGGGGCAGCTTTTTCCGCTCCTTTCCGGAAAGCAGGGGCAGTTCCCCTGCCAGCGGCAGGTCCGTCACTCCGGCAAGGTCCTTCTTATCCCGCACCTTCGTATTCAGGGCGTTCCCGGCCAGCAGGACCAAAAGGCTTGCAAAGGCGCCTCCGGCCATGCCGCCCATCGTCATCAGGGACAGTTTGGGCGCTACGGGAGCATTGGAGCCGAACGCAGGTTCCAGAATGCGGGCGCTTGGTTCCGTCGTGGCCAGAGCCAGGGCGTTTTCCTCCCTCTTTTTCAGCAGCATCAGGTAAAGTTCCTCCATGACCTTCTGCTCCCGGAGAAGAGGGACCAGGCCTTCATCCTTGGAGGCCATGTCCGACAAAAGCCGGTTGAGTTCATTCCGCTCCTTTTCCAGTTCACCCATCCTCACTTCCAGCGCGTTGCAGTAATTGGCGATGGAACGGCCAATGGATTCGCGCATCTCCTTCATGTTCTCCGCCAGCGAGGAAACCATGGGATTCTGCCTTCCCGCGCTGGCGAACAACTTTTTATGCTGGAGGAAATTGTCATTGAAAAGTTCGATCTGCTTGGCAATTCCCGCATCCTGAATGCCTATATTGGCGGGGATCATGTCCTGCTGGCGGCTCCGGTCCGCCAGCAGCCTGGCGAGCACCTTCACCTGGATCAACTCCGTCCTGGTGGAGAAAAGTTCCGTCCCTATTTCCTGCACCCTGTTGAACGTGGCATCCAGCGTCGTATCCATATCCTTGACGATCCGGCTGTTGCGCTTGTAGTCAATCACCTGCTTGTCCACGCCGCCGAGCTGGCCGCCAAGCTTTCCAATGCGCTTGACGATGAACTCCTCCGCCCGCGAGGCGGCCATTTGCTTCTCCCGCCTGGAATGGTCATTGTAAACCTCAATAAGATAATTCAGGGCGTCTTCCGCCTTTTGCGGATGGGAAAGCCTCAACGTCAGCTCCAGCAGGCTGCTTTCCTTGGAATCGGGCCGCGTTACGCTCAGCCGGCCCAGCATTCCGTCGGTGGCCTCCTTCACGGAAACGCGCTCCACGAAAATGGTCCTTCCCATGCTGCCTGAAGAAAAATAAGAAGTAGGGCATACATTCACCGTGGCGAAGGGAAGCTTCAGCGGAACGCCGAACTTTCCGTGCAGAACGTTTTCCCCGCTCTCCTTCGCCCGGTAAGACAGGGAAAATTCCCGGCCATTCAGCGGAGTAACCGCCAGGGAACAAGGCTGAAACGCCACCTCTTCACTGAACTCCGCCTTCAGGGGAGTCGTATGGTAAAGATCCACTTCCCGGATATTCCGCTTTTCCCAGTAGGAGACGTCGAGCCCCAGCCCCTTCACCACACGGCTCATCACCTCCGAGGACTTGACCACATAGCTCTCGTTCGCCAGGTTGGCCTCCCCCGGCTTGAACCCCAGATCGGAAAGAATGATTTCCGAGACCTGGGCATTCTTCTGCTTGTCATCCCTCAGCATGATGCGGGCGGTCTTCTGGTACAGATACCCCTGCCGGGCGCAGATGAAATAAGCCAGCCCCGCGCCCAGCAGGGCGCACGCCAGAATCCAGGGCCAATACCTCCTGGCCGTGGAAAAAATGAACCGGAAGGAAAAAATATCGTTGTCCTCAGGCTGTATCACTGAAACGGGCATGGAAGGAAAACAGGATGAAGCGTCTTACAGGCTGATGGCGATGACGGCGATAAGCAGGGACAGGCCCGAAAGGCCCCAGGCGTAATACTGGGCGCTTTCGCTCCTCATGTTGATCTTGCGGTCTGACGGAGTGACATAAATAATATCATTCTGCCGGATATAGTAATAAGGAGAGGAGAAAATGGACTTGCTGCGCAGGTCCAGCTTGACGATCTTCCGGTCACGCTCCATTTCCCGGATCAGCACGATGTCCCGGTTGCCGTCGATATTCAAATCTCCCGCCCGGCTGATGGCGTCAAAAATGGTGACGCGCTGACCGTCCACCTGGTAGGAGCCGGGATTATTCACCTCTCCCAGAACGGAAAATTTGAAGTTCATGATCTGGACATTGACGGAAGCATCCTTGATGTAATCACTGTTGCGGAGCTTTGCGGAAATGTCGTGGGCAAGCTGGGAACACGTCTTCCGGGCGGCCTTCATCTTCCCGATGACCGGCAGGACAATATATCCCTCGTCGTCCACCAGGTACCCTTTGGGCCGCGAATTGCCGGTGTTGTTGGAGATGGAATTGCCCATTTCCGCCATGATGAAGGGGGTAGTCAGTTCCGGCTGCTTGCTGCTGACGGAAATATAAAGCTGATCGTCTTTTTGAATAGTCGTCTGGTATTTGGTGACTATATCCTGCCGGGTCTCACCCGTAATGTCCTGGATATAGAGAACCTCTTTCGGATTGACGCAGGAGGCCAGCAGCAGGGAGCAGACAGCCAGGGAGGCCAGCCGGAAAATTCCGGGAGAAAAAAGAGAGGGGCGGTTTATCATCATTAAGGTATAAGGTTATGGTTTTAAATGGATAAATAATCAGGATTCTTCCTGCTTGGACGGAAAAGGCATAGGCACGGAAAGATCGTTCCTGATGAGCATGCTGCCCGAGATATTCCTGAAAGCGTCCTCGCACTGCCGGACGTCCTTATGGGCCAGCAACCGGACAACGGTTTGGAAAACGATCCTGGCGTCCATGAACAGGGACACATTCCGGGCGTAAACGATGTCGTAGCACAACCGCCTGTAGAACGGGATTCCGTTCCTTCCGTATACCTGGGCCATGCCGGTCAATCCGGGCCGGACGGAACAGCGCGCCATGCGGCAGCGGCCGGGAAAAACATCCAGCTGATCCGGAATCCATGGCCGGGGGCCTACAATGGACATGTCTCCCTTGATAATGTTGACCAGCTGGGGCAGTTCATCCAGGGAATAGCGGCGTAAAAAAGTTCCCAGCGGAAAAGACCTCAAGTCATCCGGAAGCAGGAGCCCCTCCGAATCACGGGCATCCGTCAGGGTCTTGAATTTAAAAACCCTGAACAATTTCCCGCGGTACCCCACACGCGTCTGGAAAAAAAACGGAGACTTCCGCGTATGAACCAGGAGTATTATGGATATAACGGCCAGAAGAGGCGATACGATTATCAATGTCCATAAGGATATGGCAATATCCAATACGCGTTTTCCAAAAAACTTATACATGGCTCCGCGCGCAAACTACCGGATTTCAAATCCGTCGTCAATGACGAATTAATATTTTTTCATGCGGATCAGATACTTGTGGTTGAATATATAAATGGCAGCGCTTCCGCAAGGCGGCGTGAAAGGAAATTTTAGAATCATGCAAGTTATTTATCATCATTGATGATGAGCGTTTTTCTCCGGAAAGTCAGATGCCGGATTTGAAATCCGCACTTTTCATGAATGCAACAACAACAAAATGGAAAAGCGAAAAACGCCGCCATTCCTGAAAAATGAAACCGCTTTCCACGCTCACAGGAACAACCAGAATATTCCGGGTTCAAAATGCCGCAATTGAAGAGGACCGCAATGAAAAAACAGGAAAATTAAGGAAAAAGAAACCTGAATTTCCGAGGGCTGGAAAATTCTTTCGGAAAAGGAGGCATTCCGAAGAAATGCGCCTGGGGCATGCGCCAAAAAGCGCACATCTTCACGGACAATGAATTGCCGGCAACAGGCATCAAGACAAAAAACCGGTTCCTATGATGCCATAGGGCGGATGGCATTCCCTGCCGGAGTTGAACCGAGCCTTTGCCGTTGGAGAGACGGCCTTCCTGACCGCTAGAAGAAGGGAACGTTACAGCCGGAATAAAACAGCCCGCTTTTCGCAAGCCGCTGGGACTGGCATAGCACTTTCCCGGAAAGAGTCAATGATTTTGCCGTATATGTTCCCTTTTTTAATCAAACACGGGATTCCAGCAGGGATCGTCCGCCGCATCAAAGCACAGCAGCGCCTGTTCCGGCGTGTTCTTTTCCAAAGCCATGGGAGGCAGTTCATCCCGTCCGAACCAGCGGCTTTCAGACGTTTCCAGATTGGGCTGGAAGGAGCCGCCCTTTTCTTCACATAATACAAAGACCTTGCAAACCCCGTACGCATAGGGGGGAGGGTTGTGCCTGTTGCGGTCATGCAGGGCTATCAGCCGTACCGCTTCCACTTCCAGTCCGGCTTCTTCCCGCACTTCCTTGATCGTGTTATCCCGCACGGACTGGTTCACATCCACCCAGCCGCCCGGCATGGACCACAAGCCGGAACCTTTTTCTTTCACCAGCAATATTTTACCTTCCCGGAAAATAGCCGCGCGGGTATCCATTTTCGGCGTTTGAAATCCGGTCTCACTGCAAAACAGCCCCCGGACCGTACCCATATCCAGCCCGGATTTGGCGCTCATGATTTCCGCGGCGATTTCCCTCAACCGCTGGAAACGCTCCAGATCATAGGGGTCTTTCGCATACGTTATCCCCGCCTGGGCCATAAACTGAAGTTCCACCGCCCATTCCAGCCATTGCGGAGGCAGCGCATTACGGACCGTTTCACCAGCGTCATCCATGCGTCCACGTTACCACAAGGAGCTATCCCGGCGAACCTTATTTTCCATCCGGCCGCCTTCCGTGGCGGATTGTTCACTCAGGCCTTCTGGACCATTCCCCATCCCCATGGCAGATTTCCCCGCGTAACCGGCACGATTGATTCATCCAGTCTTAATGGACCAAGGTACGGGCACTCCCCAGGTTTGCCCTTCCGCATGAAAAAAGACGCCTCATGACGCTCCAGGCCGCATGAGGCGTTGATCATTTTTCCCCTTTTACTTCCGGCACTGCCACGGGTTCCCCCAGGAACCGGGGTTCACGCCCCCACAGCCACAAGTCCAGCATCATCCATACGCGCGCCGCGCGCTCCCTGAACCAGCTTTTAATGCGTGAACTGCGGTTGGGAACATCCGGGGCGCTGACGGCCCACGCGTCCATTTCCTCATGTGCAGCGATGGCCAGGGCGCGTTCATTGTGAAATTCCTGGGAAACGACGATCATGGTTGAAACGCCAAAGACCTCCTTCATCCTCACGACGGAATCCAGCGTCCGCAGCCCCGCAAAGTCACACACAATCCGGTCCTCCGGAACGCCGCGCTCCACCAGGGCCTGCTTCATCCATTCCGGTTCATTGTAGGCGTGGGAGCTATTGTCCCCGGAAACGACAAAAACCGTCGCCTTCCCGGCCCTCCAAAGTTCCGCCGCCGTATCCATTCTATTATAGAAATACCCGTTGGGGCCTCCCATGAACGCAGGGGAGCACCCCAGCACCAGGGCAGGCGCGCGAACGGGAACATCCGCGGAATGCTCAAAAACCCTGCCTCCGGAAGCGGAAGCTATGTACCACTCCGCTCCCGCCGACAACAAGGCCAGCGCCAGAAAGGCGCCTCCCGCCGCTTTCAAAATGAAAACGGCTATCCTGCCCTTCCTGTTCCAGCCACGGTCCAAATGCTTTCCCATCCAATAAACGGCTCCTGCCAGCATAGACGCTCTATTTCACTTTAAGCTTTGAATGTAAATAGTTCTTAACCGCAGGATCCACCGTTTTGATATCCAGCACCGTATCACCCCATTTATTTTTTGCCTTAATGTCCGCTCCGTGATCCACCAGAAATCCCGCCACGTCCAGATAACCGCCCTCCGCGGCATAGATCAGCGCGGTTTTTCCATGCCTGGTCTTTCCCTTTACCTTGGCTCCCTTTTTGACGAGGTACTTGACCATATCCAGGCATCCCCGCTCGGAAGCCTTCATCAAAATGGAGTGGCCTTCCTTGTCCGTGCCATTCAAATCCGCTCCTTTAGCCACCAGCATTTCCATTCCATCCATATTCCGGCCATCAGCGGCATACGCCAGCACATTCCGGCCTCCCTTGTCCCTGGCTTTCACGCTGGCTTTCCTGTCAATCAAGTAGGCAAGAATGTCATTGCGCCTGCACGTTGCGGCTCTCATCAGGGCGGTCGTGCCGAATTCCCGGTCCTTTTCATTGGCGTCATATTTGCATTCTTCCATCAAATACTTGACAATGTCCATATTGCCCCCTTCCACGGCTCTCATGAAAATGGAAATGCCGTACTGGTCCACAGCCTTGGGGTTGGCGCCTTTGGACAGCAGGTAATCAAAAATCTCCTTATCTCCCACATACGCCGCCCAGGCGAGTGGAGACCAGGTCATCGCGTCCCTGCCATTCACGTCGCTTCCCTTTTTCAAGCCTTCCAGCTGCAACCCGAGATTCACCCAGTTCTTCAGCCTGTTTTTTGACTTTAAGGGGTCGAGGGCCGCCTTCACTTCCTTTACCTTCTTTAAAGCGGCATCGTAAGAGTCAATTCCAGCGGCAGCGGCGTGAGAAATGGAAGCCGCACACAGGCAGGCGCCCACCGCCCAAACGGAGAGTTTGTTCAAATTCATGGTCATCATAGGGTGTGGGGATGGGTACCGGAAACCCGGCAGGGAGACCCCCGGAATGGGTTCCAATATAAAATGGAAAAACCTTTTGGTCAATAAGAGAAGGAATGGGCCAACACCGGACCTCTAACAAAAAATGGCTCCTACCCAAAATTCCATGTGCCCGGCTGTCCGGGACCCCGGACAGCGTCACTACACAATCCTGCAAGGGACGCTTGAACATAAATGCCCCGGGGCCTTTTACGGAAAACCAGATGATTTCATCGCAAAACAGGGAGAATACCCCACCCGGCAGTACTGGGGGAGGCTCCTTTCAACACATTCTTCAGGTAACTATTGTTGACCGGAGATACAAGTAAAAGCGGTAATTTCCGTATGCTTGAAGACGGAAAAGGCCCGCCAGAAGCGAGCCTTTTATCTACATAATTTATTGTTATTCAGCGAAGTACCCCCGACCGGACTCGAACCGGTACGTCCTTGCGGACAACAGATTTTAAGTCTGCAGCGTCTACCATTCCGCCACGAGGGCATTGACCGGACGGCACTCTACAGGAATGCCGCGGGGATTCAAGCACGAATCCCCTTCCGGTTTTTAAATCCCTAGCCGCAGACTTCCACAACCATGCTTATTTCCACCGCCACGTTGAGCGGCAGGGCGGACACGCCCACGGCCGTGCGGCTGTGGCGGCCGATTTCGCCAAAGGCTTCCACCAGCAGGTCGGACGCGCCGTTCAGCACCTTGGGATGGTCGTAGAAATCCGGGCCGGCATTCACAAATCCGTTCACGGCCACAATGCGGGAAACCTTTTCCAGGGAGCCCACGGCCTGCACGATGACGGCCAGGCGGTTCAGAACGGCGGCTCGCGCGGCGGCCTGCCCTTCTTCCACCGTCAAGTCCTGCCCTACCTTGCCGAAGTATTTGTCCTCCCCGTTCACGGAGATGCCGCCGGAGAGGTGAAGCAGGTTGCCCGTACGCACGCATTGCACGTAGGAACCCACGGGCGCGGGCGCATCGTAAATGGCGTAACCAAGATCGGAAAGGCGTTGACGTATTTTATCCATAATAGAGAATTTGACAAAGGTTGGATTGGAAGAATGCACCGGAAATATTTGCGTTTCCAGATGCATTTCATGACATTTTGAACAATTTTCGGCCTGTTTGCACGTAAAATGATTGCCATCTACCTCATTTAGTTGCTATTGAAACAACCCGTACATGATGACCGAAGAAACTCCTTCCACAGACCCCAAGCAGCAAATTCCGGACCTTTCCGGCTTGGCCGACTTCCAATTCGGTCCGGCCTGGGCGAGACCGGGAGCCCGTCAGGAACGTTCCGCGTCCTATCCGGAACGCAGGTCCGGCGACAGGCAGGGAGGCGACCGCCGTCCGCGGCGCGACAGCCGCGAAGGACGCCAGCCCCGGGGGGAACGCCGTTTTGACGGTCAGAATGGTGAAAGAAGATTCAACC
>OLQH01000627.1_pt1 | contig 36330 bp, 34 predicted proteins | sample 1672671 | NCBI WGS metagenome assembly OLQH01 (sample SAMEA3136712, study PRJEB25190) | human gut metagenome
TCACACTTTCCGACTTGAATCACTTTAAGCTGAAGTCCAAGCGCTACACTCCTAAATCCCAATTTTCCATTTTTACGAAAACTCTCCAAAATTCTTTACATAAACACACTTGGTAGTATATAATATAAAAGGAAGACCAGAACTTTTTACGGTTTTTAATATAGATTAATAGATAGGATGTGATTATAATGAAGATAGAAAAAATCAACGATAACCAGATTCGCTGCACTCTTACCCAGGCAGACCTGGAAGACCGTCAGATTCATTTGAGTGAACTGGCCTATGGGACAGAAAAGGCAAAGACTCTGTTTCGTGATATGATGCAGCAGGCTAATTTCGAATTTGGTTTTGAGGCTGACAACATCCCTCTGATGATAGAAGCAATACCTGTTACACCTGACAGCATAATTTTAATCATAACCAAAGTAGAAGATCCGGAGGAACTGGATACCAGATTTTCCAAATTTGCCCCATTTTTAGAGAATGGAGGTTCGGAAGAGAGTCCTGTAGAATTTGAAGGCGCGGACGATATCCTGGATATCTTCCAGAAGATTTATGAAGCCAAATCCAAAGCGCTGAATAAAAAGAAAGCCTCCAAATCCGATGCCAAGGCTGCCCCTGAAGTACCAATTAATCTGGTACGGGAATATCAGTTTTCCAACATCGATCTGGTAATAGCCGCCTCTCATGGTCTGAATCATTTCTATAAAGGAGATAATTCACTCTATCAGGATCAGCGTACCGGGAATTATGTTCTGATTATTCATCAGTCCGGCCATTCGCCGGAAGATTTCAATAAGATATGCAATATTCTCTCGGAGTATGGAAAGGGCAGGTCTTTCACATCCGGAGGCGAGGCATACCTAGTGGAACACGGAGATTGTATACTTTCCAGAGATGCACTCCAAAAACTCTATCATTTATAAAATAGCTAAGGGTCCCAGAACTTTCCTCTGGGGCCCTGTTTTTGCATATGCCGGACAGCTTTATGCATGAAATAAGACCGGGAAATGTTCCCGGCCTTAAAAAACAGCTTTTATAAATTTATTTGTTTGCCAAAAAATCATTGATCTGACTCTCTAATGTATCTGCGTCAATGCCGTGTACCATGGCCGCCTCTGCCAGAGATTCACCCTGTGCGGACGGGCACCCGATACAGTGCATTCCTGCTCTCATAAGAATCGGAACAATATTTTCATCAAGCTGGATCAGCTGTCCAATTGTCATTTCTTTTGTGATCTGCATTGGTCATTTCCTCCTTCATTGGTTTTGTCCTATCATTATAATACCATTTTAGATGATATTCAACCACTTTTGGCAACATCCCGTTTTCTTTACGATTCCCATGGATTTCCTTTACCAATTGTTTAGAAATTTATACTTGTATTCTAATACTAAATAGTTTAAAATGACTCTAGAAACTAATCTAAGTTTTAACGAAAATGAGGGATAAGGAGGATAATACATATGGCATACGTAATTACAGACGAATGTGTAAGCTGCGGAACATGCGAAGGCGAATGTCCTACAGAAGCAATCAGCAGGGCGATGACAAATATGTAATCGACGCTGATGTTTGCGTAGACTGCGGAACATGTGCAGAAGCTTGCCCTACAGACGCTATTGTAGAAGGCTAATATATTTTACAAACATAACAGAGGATTAGGCTTAATGTCTAGTCCTCTGTTTTTATATCCAGCTGCAGTCCCGAAATGCCCGAATCCCCTCTCTTAAGTTCTCTGGGATAGGAATCCGGGAAAGGCGAAGCGCATTGCGCTGGTTCCCCATTTATCTCTCAGTTAAACTTCCACTAACCAAATACCTCTTGGCTTTCCACAGTTCCCCCTTCCGGCTCTGCCCTGACAAACATTCATAAAGCGTCTTCGCGATCTCACGGAAGTCCTTTTCATATGTAGTAATCCCAAATCTTGCGGAATCCGCTAGTTCCTCAAAAGAGGCTACTTTAATATTTGCCGCCTTCATTTTAAGAAGTCTTTTAGCCAGAAGAACAGCATCTTTTCCGTCCGGACAAATGATTGCATCCGGCAGTTTGCCCTTCCTTTCCAGGCGTTCCAACTCTTTTTTTATAATTTGAGGATGGTTTTCTCTCTTCTGCGGCAGCTCAAACAGAACTTTTCCTGGTGCTCCCACTTTCATGAAAGCTTCCTTCGCCTGACGTGCACTGTACGATTGATTGGTATCCAATCCTATGTATCCAAGTCTCCGGTTCTTTTTCTTCCTAACGCTGGAACACATAGCCTCCATACCGGCTTCTATGTCTGAATATACGCAGTCGCCAAAGGGAAAACCTGTATCTGTGTCAAATAAGACCATGTTCATCCCCAGAGCCCTAAGGCGTTCCAACTTTTCCTGTTCCAGAGAAATGCCATGGGGCCAGACAGCCACATCACAGAGACCTCTTTGATACAGACGGTATAAGCAATCCTCTATAGTGTCCTTTTTAAGCCTTTCCAGATAAAGGAGCAAAGACCCGCCGGCGGCTGCGCACCTCTGAAATTGTTCAATGAAAACAGAAAACTGTGCATGTCCTGCAGGTGCCACAAGTACCAAGATTTCCAACTCTCTGGCCCATCCGTAATTATGCAGCTGTACTCTGGTTCCGCTTCCTACCTCGCGCACAATCAATCTGCCCTGCTCCATAATCTCCAGGGCCTTTCTAACCGTTACCCGGCTTACCTTCAAATTATCAGAGAGTGTCCGTTCCGGAGGAATCTTGTCTCCGTCTTTGTAAATTCCCCGGTAAATACCGTCACATATATTTTGTTTCACATTGATATATAACTTTTCGTTCTCCATAGTATGAATTATATCATGTAAAACAGGGCATTTGCAGTACTTTTTGTAAAAAAATAGCCATTGAGCATCGTCACTCAACAGCTATCTGTCTATCTCTTTTTTGAAAACTTCCTTTTTTTCTTTTCTTTCTTCGTTTGTTGAATCGTAGCCGCAATCAGACGTCTGGATTCCTGGTGGGTACGGATCGTCTTGTCCAGCTCTTTGTAACGGGCTTCCTCCGGATGGTTCTCTTTTAAGCCGGAAGAGACAAGCTTTTCCAAAATCTTGTAAAAACTTTCCGGTATCTCTTTTTTAGGTGCCTGTTTCTCCTGAGATGCCTTCACAGACGTTTCTTCCGGCTTGTCCTGCTTCGGCGCCGGCTTGTCTGACTCTGATTTTTCTTTCTTAACCGCTTCCTGGGCTCTTGCCCTTTTTGACTTCCTCGAAGGCCCGGATGCAGCTGCCTGCTTCTGTACAGGTGCCTGAAAACTTTCCTTCGGTGCATTTTTATAAAGTAAAGGAACCATCTCCTTAATCTCTTTTAGTGAATGTCCCTTTTTCTTTAGTTCCTTAATACTCAGAAATACCTGAATATCCCATCGGGTGTAGTATCGATGCCCCATCTCATTTCTGCCAATAGGAAGCTTTAATTCCTCCTCCCAGTACCGTAATACATGAGATTCTACTTCTGCCAGCTTCGCTGCCTCAGAAATCAGATACTTGGTGTCACTCATATACTGACCCCTTCCCTATGAAATTGTGATTAGAATTGCCCCTAAGGTTTAACCTGACTAATCCTTAAGGTTAATTATAACAAAATGAAAGGGAAATGCAATGAATTTCGCTCGACATATTCTGCGTCTACTTCTTCATGTTAACAAACTTGGTATAATTAGGAAGCCATACCAGATTTACTGTCCCAATGGGGCCGTTTCTCTGTTTTGCTATAATAATTTCTGCAATGTTCTTGTCCTCTGTATCCTTGTTATAGTAATCATCCCGGTAGATGAACATAACCACGTCCGCATCCTGTTCAATTGCCCCTGATTCACGGAGGTCAGACAGCATTGGTCTGTGATCCGGCCGCTGCTCCACGGCGCGGCTCAGCTGAGACAGCGCCACCACCGGTACGTTCAGCTCTCTGGCCAGGGACTTCAGGGAACGCGAGATATCAGAAATCTCCTGTTGACGGGAATCGGTCCGGCCGCTGCCTGTCATTAGCTGAAGGTAATCAATAAAGATAATTCCCAGATTGTGCTCTAACTTGTACTTCCTGCACTTTGACCGAAGCTCCGCAATAGAAATACCGGGGGTATCGTCAATGATCATATGAGACCCGCCGATGATACCGGCGCCTTCAATCAGCTTTGACCACTCTTCATCCTCCAGGTTACCTGTACGGATGCTCTGGGAATCCACCTTAGATTCCAGGGAGAGCAGACGATTCACCAGCTGCTCCTTTGACATCTCCAGACTGAAGATCGCTGTGGTAACATCCTGCCGGAAGGCCATATATTGGGCAATATTCAAAGTAAAGGCCGTCTTACCCATAGACGGGCGGGCGGCAATCAAAATCAAATCTGAGGGCTGAAACCCTGACATTTTATAATCCAAATCCACAAAACCAGTGGGGATGCCGGTTACCGCACCCTTCTGTCGGGACGACTTTTCTATTTTTTCAATAGCATTCAGCACTACCTGCCTGATAGGAACATAGTCACCGCTGCTTCTTCGCTGTACCAGGTCAAAAATCTTTTTCTCTGTCTCTTCCAGAATTACCTCTGTCTTTTCCTGTCCCAGATAGCATTCATTGGCAATCTCTTCATTTACTTTAATTAGCCTGCGGAGCATAGCTTTATCACTGACTATTCCGGCGTAATATTTAATATTAGCGGAAGTGGGCACTGCTGTGACCAACTCCCGCACAAATTCCATACTGCTTATCTCAGGCGGCACATTTTTTTCCTTCAGGCGATCCTGAAGGGTGACCAAGTCCACCGGTTTATTCTCATTAAACAGCTCCACCATAGCATCAAAAATCACACCATACTGGTGCTGATAAAAGTCTTCCCCAGTCAGCATCTCAGACGCTGCCATAATGGCATCCCGGCTCATGATCATAGAGCCGATTACCGACTGCTCCGCCTCCACGCTGTGGGGCAGGATTCTCTTAATGAGCGCTTCTTCCATGTAGCCTCCTTAAGCTTCTCTTACGATAACCTTCAATTCTGCCGTTACCTTAGGGTGCAGGCGGATAGGAACCATAGTTGTGCCCAATACTTTTATAGGACTTGGAAGCTGCATCTTCTTTTTGTCAATCTCATATCCAAGCTGCTCCTTTGCCGCCTCTGCAATTTCCTTTGTAGATACAGAACCAAAAAGCTTTCCGCCCTCTCCTACTTTAATGGACAGTACTACTTCTTTTTCTTCCAGCTCTTTTTTGTATGCCTCTGCAGCCTCCAGCTGTTCTTTCGCAACCTTATCTTCATGTGCCTTCTGAAGCTTCAGGTCATTGATATTCTTAGCGTTGGCTTCTACCCCGAGCTTCTTTGGGAACAGCATATTTCTGGCATACCCGTCACTTACATTTACAATCTCTCCCTTTTTTCCCAGGGACTTTACGTCTTCTGTTAAAATCACTTTCATTTAAATATCTCCTTCTTCCAGCATTTCATCAATTGTTTTCTTTAATAGTGCAACCGCCTCATCCAGGGTGATGTTCTTAAGCTGTGCGCCTGCAATGTTAATGTGTCCGCCTCCGCCCAGCCGTTCCATAATCAACTGTACATTCACCTCATCGATGGCTCTTGCACTGATATAAATCTGATCGTTATATTCCGTCAGCACAAAGGAAGCCTTGACACTGACAATATTCAGCAGCTCATTGGCCGCCTGAGCCGCTACCACCGTAGGGCTGTCCAGTCCTTCACTGGGGCACACTGAGATCGCATAGCACTCCCTGTAATTCTCCGTATGCCGCACAGCCTCTGCCCGGGCTTTATAGGATTCCATATCGTCACGGAACATCTTTCTCACTCTAGTAACATCTGCCCCGCATCGCCTCAAAAAGGCGGCGGCCTCAAACGTCCTCACCCCGGTTTTTGCCAGGAAATTATTCGTGTCAATCATAATGCCCGCATACAGGCTGTCCGCCTCCACATTGCGGATGCGGATATCATCGGAAAAGTACTGCAGAATCTCCGCTACCATCTCACAGGCTGATGACGCATAGGGCTCAATGTATGAAAGCACTGCATTCTGGATTACTTCACTGCCCTGCCTGTGGTGATCCAGTACCACAATGGTTTTAGTCATATGGAGTAAATCGTCACACTCTGTATAGCTTGGTTTATTCGTATCTACCACAACCACGACTGTGTTATTGTCCACAATCTCTTTTGCCTCATAGCTGTTGATAAACATGTTCTCATCATAATCCGGATTATTCAGGAAGCTCTGCATCAGCGGCCGGATAGACATAGTCGGATTGTTGACCACAATATGGGCCCGTTTATTCAGTGACTTAGCCGCACGGTAGATTCCCACACCTGCGCCGAATGAATCCACATCGCTGATCTTGTGTCCCATGACAACAACCTTATCCTTGCTGCTCATAAATTCTTTCAGCGCATGAGCTTTTACCCTGGCCTTTACCCTGGTGCTCTTGCCCATCTGCTGGGATTTGCCACCGAAATACGAAATCTGGTTGCCGTCTTTTATAACCACCTGATCTCCGCCCCGGCCCAGAGCCAGGTCAATGGCAATCCTGGAATATTCGTAATTCTGAGCATAACTGCCGGAATTAATTCCGATCCCGATACTGATCGTCACGGCCATATCATTTCCTATATTGACAGTTTTGACATCCTCCAGAATATCAAATCTCCTTTTTTCCAGCTCCATCAGAGACCGATTCCGCATAACCAGAAAATATTTATCCTTCTCCAGCTTTTTCACAAGCCCGTCCAATTCACCAAAGTATTTATTTAACTTACGGTCAATTAAGGCTGTAAGCAATGAACGCCTTACTTCCTCCACACTGTCCAGCGCCTCATCGTAATTATCCAGATATAAAAGTCCTACAACAAGCTTTTCTTCCTCATTCTCCCGGATATAACGGTTTATCTCCGTCTCATCAAAAAGGTATAAGGCAACCAGATAGTTCTCCCCCTGAGCCTCCATCATATCAGAACCTTCAAACAGCTCTGCCATAGATACCTTTGTCATAGAAGCCCTGAAGTCTTTTTTCTCAAACTGAAAACACAGCTGAGTGCGCTCTTCCTCCCTGGGAAGGGCATCGGCCGTTATGTCCTCAAATATTGATGTAATTGATTTATGATACTTCTTGCTTTTCCCTGTCATCTGAGAAAACTCATGATTCATCCAAAGCAGCTTCCCCTGGGAATCCATCAGCGCATAAGGCAGCAGAAATTCCTCCAGCAGGTTCTTCTGCACCTGCCCATACTGGGTAGCAAAGGATATCAGCTCACTCATAAGGACGGGACGATTGTAAAAATACAGTATCGCCACAATCAGAATATAGACTGCAAGAAAAATACTGGCCAATGCCCCAGCCTGTTTGTTTACCACATAAAGGGCAATATTCATAATCAACAGCAAAACTGTCAATATAGCCGGCCACTGTAGATAAGTCTTTAATTGTCCTTTAATCTTTACTTTTTTCTCCATTGTCTCTACCTATACAACTTTTTACTTTTTTCCATACTTCGTATATTATACCATTATTCATGGTATAAGCAAAGTTTTTTTTCCTTTAGGAGGGAGGCGGGGGATTCCATGAAGGTTTTTTGGGGAGAGTGTCGCAGATTGACGGTCAAGGGAGGAGGTCTTGGGGCCAGGGGTACTGGGTGGGGAAGGTCGGGAGTTGTACACTCTTCCTCCTGTTTCTCACTATTGGCGACTTAATGTTTTGGATAAATTGCCAAAAATCTCTCCCTCCTGGAACTTCCCCATACCCAGGTGAGAGGAATTCTGCGGCGGTGGGCTGGCTGGTTCGGACGGGAGGGAGGCTTAAGTTCCGGGGACGATTCCGCAGGAGTGAGTAGAGAGTCTTAGGCAAAACCGGGATTCCCGCAGGAGATTTTTTCGGCAGTCCGGGCCGAAAAAAAGTGAGCATGGGCAGAGAATGCACATCAAGCATTCTTTGCACATACGAACGGTGCTCCGGCGGGGATTCCGGTTTTGTCTTAGACTCTCTTCGCGACGGAGGTGTCCCCGGAACTTAAGCCTCCCTCCCGTCCGAACCAGCCAGCCCGCTGCCGCGGGATTTCTCTCACCGTCCCCCTGCCACCCACACCTGCCGTCTTGAAGCGTCTTGAACCAAAGTCCCAGTTACACCACCAAATCCCAATTTTCACTTCCATCTTGCACTTATTTTTCCATAATGTTATGATAAAGAAAGTTCCGAACAAACTACATATAATAAGAAAGGTAGGGTACTGTTACTATGACAACAAACGAAAAAGCCCTTTTACTCCACGAAGAATGGAATGGAAAGTTAGAAACCGTTTCCAAGGCTCCTGTAAAAACAAGGGAAGATCTTTCTCTGGCATATACTCCAGGTGTTGCTGAGCCTTGTAAGGTAATTGCAGAAGACCCGGAAGCAGCTTACAAATATACACAGAAGGCTAACACAATTGCTGTAGTTTCCGACGGAAGCGCTGTTCTTGGCCTGGGTAATATCGGACCTCTGGCGGCTATGCCGGTTATGGAAGGAAAAGCTGTTTTATTTAAAGAATTCGGGGGTGTTAATGCTGTTCCTATTTGTCTTGATACCCAGGATACCGAAGAAATTATAAAGGCCGTTGTTAACATCGCACCCTCTTTCGGGGGTATTAATCTTGAGGATATCTCCGCTCCCCGCTGTTTCGAAATAGAATCCCGCTTAAAAGAACTTTTGGATATTCCTGTTTTCCATGATGACCAGCACGGTACTGCCGTAGTAGTCCTGGCAGCTATTATTAACAGTCTCCGTCTTACCGGCAAGAAGAAAGAAGACTGTGTAGTTGTCATCAATGGTTCCGGTGCTGCCGGTATCGCCATCGGAAAGCTTCTGCTCAATTACGGATTCCTCCACATGTATCTCTGCGACAGCAAAGGTATAGTCAACAAGGAGAATGCCAACAATCCCGCAAAAAAGGAAATGGCAGAGATTACAAATCAGGAAGGAAAATCCGGCAGTCTGGCCGATGCGTTACAAGGGGCTGATATCTTTATCGGAGTCTCCGCCCCCAACAGTGTTACAAAAGAAATGGTTAAATCCATGAATTCAGATCCTTTTATCTTTGCTATGGCAAACCCGGTACCGGAGATTATGCCTGACGTGGCTAAGGCTGCAGGTGCCCTAATTATCGGTACCGGACGCTCTGATTTTCCAAATCAGATTAATAACGTAGTAGCTTTCCCAGGTATTTTTAAAGGCGCTCTGGAGGGACGAGCCAGACAGATCACAGAGGAAATGAAAATGGCTGCGGCGACCGCTTTGGCAGAATTAATCTCAGAAGAAGACTTAAATGAAGAAAATATTATCCCGGAAGCATTTGATCCCCGGGTTGCCGATGCTGTTGCAGAGGCAGTAAAAAAGCATATTCACTAAGATGGAATGGAACGGTAAGCCTTATCATTCCTTTGATTATATGCTGAAGGAACGTTTTGGCACAAAGGTATATAAAGTAGCCCTTAACGGTGGGATGACCTGCCCGAACCGGGACGGAACACTGGGAAACCGGGGCTGTATCTTCTGCAGTGCCGGCGGTTCCGGAGATTTTGCGGCCGATAAATCTCTCACAATTGCTGAACAGATCAAGGAACAAAAAGACAGAATCCGTCAGAAGAGAAAAGCGGAAACGTTTATTGCGTATTTCCAGGCCTATACCAACACCTATGGAAGCATTTCCCATCTGACCTCTGTTTTTACTGAGGCTCTGGCAGATCCCGAAGTAGCTGCCCTCTCCATCGGCACCCGGCCTGACTGCCTGGGTCCGGAAGTGTTAGATCTGCTGGATGCTTTGAACCGCCAAAAGCCCGTGTGGGTTGAACTAGGGCTGCAGACTATCCATGATAAAACCGCCGCATATATTCGGAGAGGCTACAGACTTTCCTGTTTTGAGGAGGCTGTCAAAGAACTCCGAAAGCGCAATCTGGAAGTTATTGTCCACACTATCCTGGGGCTTCCCGGAGAAAGCCGGGAAGATATTCTCCAGACCATATCCTATCTGAATCATAAAGATATTCAGGGTATTAAGCTTCAGCTTCTCCATATACTAAAGGGTACAGATTTGGCCGAGGAATACTTAAGCGGAGCGTTTCAGGTCTATACCATGGAGGAATATCTGCATCTCGTGATATCCTGTCTGGAACATATGTCACCGGATATCGTCATTCACCGGCTCACCGGGGATGGTCCAAGGGATCTGTTACTTGCGCCTCTGTGGAGCAGCGCCAAAAAAACAGTATTAAACACTCTTCATCATGAATGTAAGGTCCGGCAAACCTGGCAAGGGAGGCTGTATACTGGAAAGGAGAATTAGAAATATGGCAGAACCATTGACATTATACAAATTAATTATTTTATACATGTTAGATAAGGTAAATTTCCCTCTGACTAATTCTCAAATATCAGAGTTTATTCTGGATAAGGGATATACAACATACTTTCACATTCAGGAAGCGATCAATCAACTGATTGATTCCGAATTACTGGAGATGAGCACCGTTAGGAATTCCTCACGGTACCGAATCACACCGAAAGGGGAAGAAACCATTCATTATTTTCAGAATGAGATCTCACCTGAGATTCAGGAAGAAATTATAGAGTTTTTCAATTCCCATGCCTATGAACTGCGCAATGAAGTCTCTACCATTGCCGACTATTACAAAAAAAACGCAGATGAGTATGAGGTTCGCTGTCAAGTGATAGAACGGCAGTCCTATCTCATTGATATGACCCTGACGGTGCCTACAAAAGAGGCCGCCACAACCATATGCAGCCGCTGGCAGGAAAAAAGCCAGGAGATTTATGCACATATTATGGGGGAACTTCTTTAAAAGTAAAAAGGGACAGGCCTGATCGAGTTTGGGACGTGTACTTTTTAGAAAGTACACGTCCCCTTTTTAACCTTTTTTATTTTATTGCAGCAAAGTATTTCCGTATTTCTTTCTCATAGCCAATGTCTTCCGGCCGATAGAATCTGCTCCCTTTGATCTCGTCCGGAAGGTACTGCTGCTCTACATAATGATTAGGATAATCATGTGCATACCGATATCCGATTCCGTGGCCCATATTGGATGCCCCCCCATAATGTGCATCCTGGAGATGGGGAGGCACTGTGGTTTTCTTGTTTTTTACAGACTCCATGGCCTCGTTGATGGCCATATAAGAGGCATTGCTTTTTGGAGCACAGGCAATGTATGTGACTGCCTGGGAGAGAAGTATGCGGGCCTCGGGCATTCCGATGCGTTCTACTCCCAGGGCGGCAGATACTGCCACATTAAGTGCATTGGGATCTGCATTTCCAACATCCTCCGCTGCACATATCATAATCCTTCTGGCTATAAATTTAATGTCTTCACCCGCATAAAGCATCTTTGCCAAATAATATACGGCAGCGTCAGGATCGGATCCCCGCATGCTTTTAATAAAGGCTGAGATGGTATCATAGTGGTTATCTCCGGTTTTATCGTATCTTACGACCCTTTTTTGAATACACTGGGAGGCGGTCTGAAGATCAATGTGGATCTTGCCGTCCCCGGCTCTGTCCGTGGTCAGAATCCCTAATTCTATGGCATTCAGAGCAGCTCTGGCATCACCCCCGGCGATATCTGCCAGAAATTCTTTCGCGTCCTCGTCCAGCACGGCCTGGTAACTTCCCATGCCCTTTTCTTTGTCTGACACCGCACGCTCCAGCAATTTTTCGATGTCTTTCTTTTCCAGCGCATGGAGCTCAAATATAATGGAGCGGGAGATCAGAGCGCTGTTTACCTCGAAATATGGATTTTCTGTAGTGGCCCCGATCAGTATAATAGTCCCGTCCTCCACAAAGGGAAGAAGGTAGTCCTGCTGGCCTTTGTTAAAACGGTGAATCTCATCTATAAACAGTATGGTTTTCGTCCCATACATCCCCAGTTGGCTCTGAGCCTCCTTAATCACAGCCTCCATATCCTTTTTCCCCGCCACTGTGGCATTCATCTGGGTGAACCGGGAACTGGTAGTATTGGCGATTACCTTAGCAAGTGTGGTTTTTCCAGTTCCGGGAGGTCCGTAAAATATAATGGAGCTAAGCTTATCAGCCTTAATGGCCCGGTAAAGCAGCTTGTCCTTTCCAATAATATGTTCCTGTCCAACTACTTCCTCCAGAGAAGTAGGACGCATCCTGGAAGCCAACGGGGACTCATTTTCCAGGGTTACCTCTTTCATATAATCAAATAAATCCATTTCTTATCCGCCTTTCCCTGCTTCTGTCCGCTGAAGCAATTGTGTATCCTAATCCTTGCTCAGGAAACCCATCCCAAAGTCTTAAGCGCCCAGATAAATAAAAACATGGTCACCACGCAGGCTGCAGAACTGGTGGCCACAATTTCTCCTGCCAGCTCTCCATTCCCGCCCATGGACTGGGCCATAGGTGCTGAAGCTACCGCAGTGGGGGAACCAAAGACTGCCAGTATCCCCACCAATTCCACTTCCCGGTATCCCAGCGCAGCTGCCACAGCAACCGCTGCCGCAGGCACCAGTATCAGGCGTCCCAAGAGTACAGCTCCCAGCTTTTTTCTGTGCTTCCTTAAGCTTTCAAAAGACAACATCCCGCCCAGACAGATCAGCGCCATGGGGGATGCCATACTTCCGATGTTATCCAGGGTATCAACAACCAGCGCGGGAAGCCGGATATTCAGCACAGCAAAAAGTATCCCCAGAATCCCTGCTCCCACCAGAGGGTTTTTGAGCACGCCCATCACCACTGCGGCGGGTTTTACCCTGCCGCCCCGAAACATTTCAAAAAGAATCACTGCCAGTATATTAAAGAGCGGAACTATCAGTGCCGCCATGGCGGCAATTACTCCGATATCCCCGTCTTTATATAAATTGGCCCCGATACTCACCCCGAACAGCACATAATTGCTCCGGTAGATTCCCTGAATCATAACAGAAGCATCTTTCTTATCTCTTACAAATCTGGGAACTGCGGCGCAGAGCAGCAGAAACAGCAGTATCACCATAACAGCCGCATACAAAAAAAGTCCTTTATTCACAGAAGACTTGAAGTCTGACTCATAGACATCCACAAACAGCATAATTGGAATAAACACCTGAAAAATCATTCCATTGAGAGGTTTAAATATGCGGGCGTCCAAAAGTTTCATCTTCCTGATTCCAAACCCCAGCAGCATATACGCAAACAGTGGAAATACTACTGAGAATGACAGTATTAGATTCTGCATCTTACTCCTTTGTCCCTCATCTCTGCTAATCCATTAAAAGTTCATCAACAGTTACAAAACGGTACCCCTTTCCCTGAAGGGCATCTACGATCCGCAGTGCTGCCTTTACACTGGAATCATAATTGTCGTGCATAAGGATGATATCTCCGTCCTCCACATCTTTCAGTACTCTATTAACAATAGCATCTGTATCCTTTGTTGTCCAGTCCAGGGAATCTACATTCCATAATACAGGAATCATAGTAACGTTACAGTCCAGATTTTTTTTCCACTCTCCGAAGGGGGGGCGGATAAATGCCGTATACATTCCGGTTATTTCAAATATCTTGTTGCTGGTCTTGGTAACCTGCTCACAGGCCTTTGCATCTGATAATTTATTCAGCTGCACATGGTCGAAGGTATGATTGCCAATCAAGTGCCCCTCTTTAAACATCCGTTCTACGATGTCCTCGTTTCCCTCCAGCATCTTTCCTATGAGAAAAAAGCTGGCTTTTACATCTCTTTCCTTTAATCCGTCCAGCAGCCTGGGGGTATATATGGGGTCCGGCCCGTCATCGAAGGTCAAAGCCACAACTGGATCCTCCCCTGACTCCGCAGGTGCGTCCGCCTGAATGATCTGCTCCCCAACTCCCCTCTCCCGCAATAGGTGAACACCCAGCAACAGCAGAAAAACGGCCGTAAAGAAATAGAGTAAATATCCACATTTTTTCACTATACTTACTCCGAAAGGCCTTTTAGTTCACTATATGTACCGTAGATCATGTACTATGCGCAAAATACATTTGGGACGTTGTCTCCCTTACGAGGCAACGTCCCAAATAAAATTAGGCAATTTTAGTTTTTGCAAGCTCTGCTAATGTAGCAAATCCTTCTGCATCATTGATAGCCATATCAGCCAGCATCTTTCTGTTCATCTCAATACCAGCTAATTTTAAGCCATACATAAATTTGCTGTAAGATAAACCGTTCATTCTCGCTGCTGCGTTGATACGTGCAATCCATAACTGTCTGAACTGACGTTTTTTCTGCTTTCTTCCTGCATAGGAGCTTGTCAGTGCTCTCATAACAGACTGTTTTGCTACTCTATACTGTTTGGAGCGTGCTCCTCTGTAACCTTTTGCCAGCTTTAATACTCTGTTGTGTTTTTTCTTAGCGTTTAATCCGCCTTTAATTCTTGCCATTCTTAATTTCCTCCTGTTTTAGAACCTATCCTGTAATTAGATGTACGGTAAAATTTTCTTGATTGCTTTTACGTTGGTTGCATCTGTGATAGCTGCTTTTCTCAGGTTTCTTTTTCTCTTCTGAGATTTCTTTGTTAAGATATGGCTCTTGTAAGCTTTGTTTCTCTTTAATAATCCTGTACCTGTTTTTTTGAAGCGCTTAGCAGCTGCTTTCGTTGTTTTCATTTTTGGCATGTTTGTATTCCTCCTTAGACTCTTTTCGTGAACGCTTTTAGCGTTTTTCTGTCAAATACATGGTCATTGTCCTGCCTTCTACCTTCGGTGCTTTTTCAATCACCGCGATATCAGCTACAGACTCTGCAAACTCATCAAGGATGTGTTTACTCTTATACATATGTGCCATCTCTCTTCCGCGGAAACGTAATGTCACTTTGACTTTATTTCCCTTGGATAAAAATTTTCTGGCATTATTGACCTTGGTGTTCAGGTCGTTTTCCTCAATATTAGGGGACAAACGCACTTCCTTAATCTCTATGGTTTTCTGTTTCCTCTTAGCTTCCTTTTCTTTCTGCGCTAATTCGTACCTGTACTTACCATAATCGATAATTTTGCAAACAGGCGGCTTTGCAGTCGGAGCAATCTTCACAAGGTCCAGCCCTGCTTCCATTGCCTGCTTCTGCGCATCTCTGGCTGACATGATTCCCAGCTGTTCTCCGTTTGCGCCGATCAGACGTATCTCTTTGTCTCTGATTTGTTCATTGATCATTAAATCGCTAATTGTAGTGCACCTCCATAATATTGATAAAACACTCTGTTCCTGGCCGGCCCTCCGGCCTTCCACCTCATAAAACATCCTGAAAGAAACAAGAAAAAAATGGATAGACGACAATCGACTATCCACACATATCCGCATAAAGAAAACGCTGAAGGCGCTTCGTTTATTACCGTATTAACCATAGTCACGCAATTGTGCTAAGGTGAGAGTGGATACTCTGCTTTCTTTTTCTTCAGACTAGATAAGTCTAACACAGGTGTTTCCATGCGTCAAGAGCTAAATTTCATTTTGTTTTTATTTTTATTAAGAAAATTCTTGTCTTTTGTCTGAAAAAATGGCATAATGTTTCACATACAACAAAGATGCGAAACGCATCGAAAAAAGGGAGAGAAACATGGAGAAAAAAAGAGGAGCATTTTCTAACAAGATGGGATTTGTCCTTGCCGCCGCCGGATCCGCGGTTGGTCTTGGAAATCTCTGGCGCTTCCCGTATCTTGCAGCAAAATACGGAGGGGGCATTTTTTTACTCGTCTATCTGATCCTCGCCGTAACACTTGGGTTTACACTGATGATCACTGAGATCGCCATAGGCCGTAAGACAGGCCTGAGTGCAGTGGGAGCTTTCCGAAAGCTGAACAAACGATTTGGCTTCGTTGGGTATCTGGCCTGCATCGTTCCTTTTATCATCACCCCATATTACTGTGTTATCGGCGGATGGGTGATCAAATACCTGATCACTTTTGTCAGCGGCAACGTATCCGCTGCTGCCGGAGATGACTATTTTACAGGTTTTATATCCCAGGCCGGTTCACCGGTTCTGTGGTTTGCAGTTTTCGTTCTGCTGACTTCCATCGTCGTGATCGCCGGCGTGGAAAAAGGAATCGAAAAAGCCAGCAGGATCTTAATGCCTGTTCTGATCGTACTCACACTGGGCATATCCATTTTCTGTATCACAAGACCGGGTGCCGCAGAAGGTGTGAAGTATTATCTGCTGCCTGACTTCAGCCGTTTCTCAGCCACCACTGTGCTGGCTGCCATGGGACAGCTGTTCTACTCTATGTCACTGGCTATGGGTATTATGATCACATACGGTTCTTATATGAAGAAGGACAACAGCCTGGAAAAATCTGTCCGTCAGATCGAGATCTTCGATACCGGAATCGCTTTTCTGGCCGGCCTTATGATCATCCCGTCTGTATTCGTATTCTCCGGCGGCAACGAGGAGGCACTGGGCAAGGGACCATCCCTGATGTTCATCACTCTGCCTAAGGTGTTTGACAATATGACTCTGGGCGGCATCATTGGAGCAGTCTTCTTCCTTCTTGTACTGTTCGCGGCACTGACCTCCTCCATCTCACTGATGGAGACCAATGTGTCCATTATCCGCGACAAACTGGGCTGGAGCAGAAAGAAAACCACAGTTGCAGTTACCATATATGTACTGCTTCTGGGCGCACTGGTATCCCTGGGCTTCGGGCCTCTGGATTTTGTCCAGATCATCGGACTGGGACTTCTGGATTTCTTCGATTTCCTGAGCAACAGTGTACTGATGCCTGTCGTGGCAATCCTGACCTGTATCAGCATCGGCTTCTTCATCAAGCCTAAGGCAGTATATGATGAAGTGGAGCTGAACGGACCTTTTAAAATGAAAAAGTTTTATACCATCATGCTTAAATGGATCGCTCCTATCTGCCTGATCATGATTCTTGTATTCGCAGTATCTGAGGCAATGGGCTGGATCAAAGTCTGACAAAAAGAGCCATATCTGTAATTTCAGTTACAGGTATGGCTCCTTTTTCATATCTTATGGTTTCTTATCTTTTTTCAAAGCTTCCGCATTTTGTCTCGTCACAGCGGCAGGCACTTCCGCCTGTAATTGTGATCTTGTCTGCATGACATTTTTCTTCTTTATTGAAAGTACAGGTACATGCGCGGCAGTCCACATCAATAGTGCGGCATCCGCAGCTGTCAGCAGCGGCTTTATTGGATGCAGATTCTCCTCTTTCCTCAAAGCTGCGGCAGCAGGTCTCATCCGCAACCTTTGCTTCGCTTCCGTCTACCAGAATGTCTCCTTTGGAGCAGTATTCATCTTTGTTGTAAATACAGGTTCTTGCAGTACAGCTTAATAATGGCATAGTCATTTCCTCCTTATAATTTCGTCGGAAATAGTATGCGTTTCGCCGTACGGTTTTATACCATGGATTTTTCAAAAATTTATTTCTGCTCTTCTTCTTTTACCTCACGGATCTCTCTGCTTTTTATCTCCTCTTTGATGGAGGTGATAAACTCACCAAGATCCTTTTGTCCCTCATCGCCCAGGAAACGGCTTCTCACAGACACAAGGCCCTCCTCTTCTTCTTTGGCGCCTACCACTATCATATAAGGTATTTTTTCCAGTCTGGCCTCACGGATCTTGTAGCCGATCTTTTCGGCTCTTGTATCCATGTCCGCACGGATTCCTGCCTCCAAAAGCTGTGCCAGAACCTTTTTGCCGTAATCCATATATTTGTCGGAAATTGCCAGGACACGCACCTGGACCGGGGATAACCAGGTCGGGAATGCGCCTGCAAAATGCTCGATCAAAATACCGATAAAACGCTCAATGGAGCCAAATGCCACCCTGTGGATCATGATCGGGCGGTGCTTTTCCCCGTCAGCGCCAATATATTCCAGTTCAAAGCGAAGGGGAAGCTGGAAATCAAGCTGGATGGTACCGCACTGCCAGGTTCTGCCGATGGAATCCTCCAGATGGAAGTCAATCTTAGGACCATAGAAAGCGCCGTCCCCTTCGTTCACCACGTAGTCAAGCTCCAGGTCATCCAAAGCTCCCCGCAGGGCTTCTGTGGCCATTTCCCAGTCCTCGTCACTTCCCATGGAATCCTCAGGACGTGTGGACAGTTCCACATGGTATTTGAAACCAAACAGGCTGTAAACCTGGTCAATGAGGCTGGCAACGCCTTTGATCTCATCTCTGATCTGATCCGGTGTCATGAATATATGGGCATCATCCTGCGTAAAGCAGCGCACGCGCATGAGTCCGTGGAGCTGGCCTGATTTTTCGTGGCGGTGCACCAGTCCCAGTTCCCCCATGCGCAGCGGCAGGTCACGATAGGAGCGCGGTTCAGACTGGTATGCCAGGATGCCTCCCGGACAGTTCATGGGTTTGATGGCAAAATCCTGGTCGTCAATAACCGTTGTGTACATGTTTTCTTTATAGTGGTCCCAGTGGCCTGATGTCTCCCACAGATGACGGCTCAACATGATCGGCGTGGAAATCTCCACATAGCCGGCTTTTGTATGGATCTCCCTCCAGTAATCCAGCAGGGTATTTTTCAGCACCATGCCCTTTGGCAGGAAGAAGGGGAATCCCGGACCCTCATCGCGCATCATGAACAGGCCTAACTCTCTGCCCAGTTTTCTGTGGTCACGTTTCTTTGCCTCATCGATCCTTGCCAGATGCTCCTCCAGGTCAGCCTTTTTTGTAAACGCTGTGCCGTAGATCCTGGTGAGCATTTTATTTTTCTCGCTGCCTCTCCAGTAGGCACCGGCAAGACTTGTCAGCTTAAATGCTTTCACCGGTTTTGTTGTCATCAGATGGGGGCCTGCACACAAGTCAGTGAATTCTCCCTGTTTATAGAAACTGATAACAGCGTCTTCAGGCAGGTCCTCGATCAGCTCCACTTTATAAGGCTCCTCTTTCTCCTTCATGAACGCAATGGCCTCCTCCCTTGGAAGCTCGAAGCGCTCAATGGGAAGGGATTCCTTCACGATCTTCTTCATCTCCGCCTCGATTTTTTCCAGGTCTTCCGCTGTCAGAGGGATTTCCCTGTCAATATCATAATAGAAGCCATCGGAAACGGATGGCCCGATCGCCAGTTTTGCATCCGGGTACAGACGCTTGATGGCCTGGGCCATAATATGGGATGCCGTGTGACGGAAAGCTGCCTTGCCGCCCTCCTCGTTAAAAGTCAGGATACTCAGCTCACAGTCATGGTCCACGGTTGTTCTCAGATCCACGACCTGCCCGTCTGCTTCCCCTGCGCAGGCCATCCTTGCCAGACCTTCGCTGATATCGGAAGCGATATCAAGGACAGACACTGCGTGATCGTATTCTTTTTTTGACCCGTCTTTTAATGTGATAATCATAATTCCTCTGCTCCTTTTCTCTTGTCATTCTTGTCATATTTCTTTTGCAATACTGCTGACACGCGACAGAACGGTAACCACAAAAAAACCGCCCCATGCAGCCATTTCTGACTGCAAGGGACGGGTAACTGTCATTACTCGCGGTTCCACCCTTGTTGTACACTGTCCTCCTTTTGAGGACCGGTTCACCACTCATTTGATGGTAACGGAATCACCGGGCCGTGTTAGGGCCGCTCCAAGGTAGTTTTCAAATGCTTCCTGAACAGGCTGCTTCCAGCATATGCCGCCCTCTCTGGGAACCTCCGCATTTTACTCGTCTTGTCATCGCGTTTTCTGTATGAATCTACTTTTCATTATAGCCGCAGAAATATTTTTGTCAACCGCTTTTGTCCCAGAAAACCCAGCGGATATGGACAGCAGCATATATTTCATGCTATTTTATCAGTTCCAGAAGCTCCTCCCTGCTGATCCTGTGGTCAGCCACTGCCTGTCCTTCCATGACATTTTCCGCAAGACGGGCTTTCTTCTCCTGAAGGGCCAGTATCCTCTCTTCTATGGTATTCTTCACCACCATTTTTATGACGGTGACGATATTCTCCTGTCCGATGCGGTGGGTACGGTCTGTGGCCTGGTTCTGGGCTGCCACGTTCCACCAGGGATCGTAATGTATGACCACATCCGCCTCCGTCAGATTCAGCCCTGTTCCTCCTGCTTTCAGGGAAATAAGGAAAACCTGAGCCTCTTTGTTCTGAAACTTTTTCACCATTTCCCGTCTCTGCTCTTTGGTATTCTTCCCGGAGAGATAGAGATAAGAAATCCCCGCCTTGTCAAACTCCCCGGCCAAAAGCTCCAGCATGGTGGTAAACTGGGAAAAAAGCAGTATCCTGTGTTCTGCCTGCACCAAGTCTCGGACCAGTTCCACACAGCTTTCCTGTTTCGCGGAACCTCCCCTGTAATTTTCATAGCAAAGCTGAGGAGAACAGCAGATCTGCCGCAGCCCCATCAGCTCCGCCAGATACTTTATGCGCTGGTTCTTGTAATCCTCCTCGCTCTGGCTGCTTAATTCCATCTGCAGCCTGGCGACTCTGGCGTCGTAGATCTTTTTCTGTTCTTCCTCCATCTTCACATAGACGGTCTTCTCCAGCTTGTCTGGCAGGTCTTTGAGCACATCCTGTTTCTTCCGGCGCAGGATAAAAGGATTCACCATATGCTTCAGCCGTTCCATGACATTTTTGTCCTCATTCTGTACAATGGGCTGTTCCAGCTCTTCCCGGAACTTTTTATAGCTATAGAGATATCCCGGCATGATAAAGTCAAATATACTCCACAAGTCACTGAGGCGGTTCTCTATAGGAGTTCCCGTCAGCGCAAGACGGTGGACAGCCTGCACTTGCTTCACCGCTTTTGCCGTCTGGGTACCTGCGTTTTTAATATATTGAGCCTCATCTATGACCATATAGGGAAAGGTTCTCCCTTTATACAGCTCCGCATCCCGCTTCAACAGATCATAGGAAGTCACCAGTATATCCGATCCAGATGCACTTTTTATGATCTCCTCTCTCTGCTGACTGCTGCCCACAGCCACTGCGACAGAAAGGTCCGGCGCGAACCGGCCAAGCTCGCTCTCCCAGTTATAGACCAGAGATGCCGGGCACACGATGAGGGCGCCCTCTTTTTTCATTTCCAACAGTGTGATAACCTGAAGAGTCTTTCCAAGTCCCATATCATCCGCCAGGATTCCCCCGAATCCCCACTGGGACAGCATGGCCAGCCAGCGGAAGCCGTTCTTCTGATATTCCCTGAGTTCTGCCTTAAGTTCCTCGGGAATCTCAAAATCATTGTCCTGATAGCTGTTCATCTCACGGATGAGCCGTTTGAATTCCGGACTTCTTCTGGCATCCACCTTGCCCGGCTGTGCTTTCAGGGTCTCCGCTATGTAGGAAGCCCGGTACTTGGGAGCAGTAAAGCTGCCTTTGGCGAAATCATTTTTGTCAAACCCAAGCCCCTGGGACAGCTCAGATATGAGAGAAAGGCCATTGTCCTCAAGACTGATGAAATCCCCATTTTTCAGGCGGTAATACTTTCTCCGCCTGCGGTATCCGGATAGGATCTGCTCCATCTCCCGCAGATCCATATCTTCCACCCGGATATCCAGATCCAGCAGATCTCCGGACATGCCTATGCCGATATTGACTTTCGGGGCGGGTAGAATCCGCATTCTCTTTATCTTGTCATCCACAAAAAGGGCTGCCAGTTCACGGATCTTGGGAAATCCCTGTTCCAGAAGATCATATATTTTTTCCTCTTTTACACAAACCCCATAGATTTCCCCGTTCTTCTCTTCCATGTCAAAATATACTTCCAGACATTTTTTCAGAGCGTCTTCCCTCTGCACGTCACGGTACTGACTGGCCGGTTCTATCTCTGCGAACAGATCATAGACTGTATTTCCATAGACTGCCTCCGCCCGCATCCGAATGGCATCCCGGTATTCTTCATCTATGCTTAAGTACACACTGCACTCGGCCTCTTTGGGCTGATACTCATCAAAATCAATATCGTTCATCTGAATATCCGCATACTGTTCCAAAACAGGCAGCAGTGTCCCGCAGAACGCGGTATAGTCCTCCTGATTCAGAAAAACGGAACGCTCCCTGGACTGAAATGCATAATGCTGTACATTATCCGTGTTCAGGGCTTTGACAATGGGCATCATATCCGCTGAAAAGTCAGGTGTGCACTGGTAAATAATACCGTCTTTCTGAAGATAATCGTGAATATTTCCTTTTATCCACTTAGGGGAATGCAGATAAATGCTGGCTCCCTGCTCCTCTGTTTTAACGATTTCCATCTTGATCTCCGGATTGCCGCGTCTGACCTGATAAGGGGTTCCGTCTATCTCAATGGTCTGGTCCATATATTTTTGCAGAACTTTGTCTATTCCGTAGCTGTTCAGTGAAATGCTGCGGAAGCTGGAGCTGTACACCTGGGAACTGAATTCCAGATTATTATACTGTGTTTTCAAATAATCAGACAGAAGATCGATCCAGGTGAGGGCTTCCGGGGTAAATGCGGAGCGGTCATGGATAAACCCCAGATTTTTGCCGTACGAATCATATTTACCGTATTCCACACTGTCCAGCATTTTACATATGTTTTTCAGGACATACAGTTTGCATGTACCTATTTTAAACTCTATATGGTAGGAATTGTATGAGGATGTGATGACCGGTTCCAGACGGATCTGACCGTAATATTCCCCCAACAGATAGGCATTATTGCGCACAGCATACTTTGCTATGGTATTTTTCAGCGTATCTGATGTTTCGCGTTTTCTGGGGCCTCCCACGGGAAAGTCCACGATTTCCTGACGCTCCGGGGGCTTTTGGGTGTCCCGGTAGGCGAGGGCCAGAGCTACACAGTGCTTGCACATGCCAAAGTAATTGCCATATGCCGAACAGTCACATACATAGTCCGTAATATCATCATGGGCGTCAAAGGTTACTGTCACATCATACCATTTGCTGCCACTGCCCTTTACCTGTGCACTCACTTCTTTTGTATCCTCTGAAATTTCCTCGATCAGGAAACTTTTGTAGGCCTTTTCCTCGGCAATCCGCTTCCCCCGCTGATACATTGCCGGAAAGCAGTTTTCTTTGACCGTGCTGATCTTTAACATTCTTCCCTCTCCGATTTACAAAATAATTGTATTTTCCATCCTGTCTCTGCAGTTACATATTTCCTGCTGCTTTGTCCTTCACCACTCCGAAGAATTCTCTCACAAGGTAATTCACCTGTAAGAATGTATTGCTTTTGGAGGGGATTCCTTCTATATGAGAGCATCCCAGCTTTTTCCCCAGGGCCACACCCCGGTACACATGAAAATTATTGGTCACTACTCCGATGGATGCCTCTTTTCCTTTGCCATCTTCCTCTGTGTCGATGATCTTTAGAGAAAATTTCAGGTTCTCACTGGTATTTGTGGAGTGTTCCTCTTTCAGAAGCCGATCAGGAGAAACTCCTTTTTTCACAAGATAGCGGTACATTGCCTCCGCCTCTGTGATATCCTCCCCTGTTCCTTTTCCTCCTGAGAGAACCGCGCAGGCCTCAGGATTTTCCTCCAGATACTCTCCGGCACGCTCCACACGGAGTCTCAGGGAATTGCTCAGTTTTGTGCCGTTCACCTGCGCCCCCAGTACGATGATATAATCCAGATCCTTTGACGGCTTGTGGAACATCCCTGTAAAGATCAGGGCTTCCACTGCCACAAAAACAAGTACACAAAGCACTGCCAGCACCAAAAGACCGTGTTTCAGGACCGCAGGGAATGCGAAACCGGACAGCATTCCGTGTTTCCTGTTTAAATGGAGAAATACCGCGATCCCGTAAAAGAAGACACCGCCCGCTGCCCATATACACGGAAACAGGGAGGACAGCCCCGCATAGACGGCAATGCCTATAAAATAAAAAGTGCAGAGGCTCCCCAGGATAATGCATAAAGTCTTCATTCGTATCCTTTCGTAACTATTCAGTAGGTCTGCGCATTCACTGCGCTGACCGTAAGAAAGTGTACCATGGCCAAGCAAAAATCCCATCGCCAAAGGCGATTCTGCATAGATTTTTGCCTGTAACTGCGAGGGTACTGAACAGTTACATCCTTTCTATCACAAAGGGGCGGTTTTCACCGCCCCTCCTAAAAATTATTTATTTCTGCCACAGCAGTGTTTATATTTTTTACCGCTTCCGCATGGACACGGATCATTACGTCCGATCTTAGCACCTTTTACAATGGTGCCGGATTTCTTCTGCTCTTTGTACAGCTCTTTTTTCTTCTCCTCAGTAAAAATCTCATCCCACTGGGGAAGTTCATACAGCCAGTCCGCTTTGGCGTCCACCATGTTCTTATAGAGAAGTTCTTTGTCAAATCCCAGATTGACTTCTGTATTCTCGTCCATCTCCTCAATAGGGTTCTGAACTTTCAGACTGTCATTAATACCATCCAGGAATCCGACCATGGTCATAACTTCTACTTCAAATTTATCTGCCAGGTCTTTCACTGTGCCGCGGACCACTTCGTCCGGGTTGGCCAGAAGTTTTTCATAGATTCCTTTTTCAATCAGAAAATAGTTGGTCCAGAATTTCTGCAGCTGCGCTTTGTCTGCTTCCTGAGAATACGCAACGTCTCTCCATTCCTGTAATAATGCCATGTATCTTTACCACCTTTTACTTATTATCGTATTTTGAGGCGTCCCGAAACGCCTGACAGATATAGTATATACGATATGACAGATTTTTTCAATCCTTACTTTTTTCAGTCATTTTTACTTTCCCTGATTTGGCAGTATCCATTTTCCGTTTGTGAAATCCGGAACTGCCACCGGCTGACCCCCAAGGGCAATGGACTCTTCCGAGAGGACACTGATACACATCCAAGCGGCTGCATCGTATACATCAATGGGGCATGGCCTGTGATTCCTCACACTGTCAAAAAACGCTTCAAATTCCAACCAGTCCATCCCGTCATGACCGCCCTGGATCCCTTCGGCAAGAAACTTCTTCCAGGTGGGATGTTCATATTCGCTCTCATAATCCGCAGCATTTCCCCATTTCTCTTTCCATTTAAAATCATATTCCACATCTTTTTTATCCAGGAAAATAGAATCGGTGGCCTCTTCATACATTCCCTTTGTCCCGCATACTGTGAAATCCCGGCTGTAGAATCTGGGCAGTGTGGTGTTGAGGGTGAGAAGAATGGTTTCACCTCCGGCGCATTTTATGGTGGTATTCACCACATCCCCCTGGGAAAATCCCCGAATTTCCTGCCCGCGGTCTGTCAGATACTCCAAAAGTCCCTCTGCTTTTGATGCCATGGAACTCAGAGTCAGCATTCGGTTGCCCCTGTTGATATTAAGGATCTGGGCTATGGGGCCTAATTCGTGGGTCGGATAGTTCTCTGCGTTCCTGTGTATGTAATTTCTCAGGCGGTAATGGCGGTTTTCTTCTCCCCCTGCAATCTCTTCACGCAGGTCATGGAGATAACCGCCTTTGCAGTGGACGATTCTGCCCAATACACCTTTTTTTGCCATGTTCATAACCATCATTTCTCTTCTGCCGTAACAGCAGTTTTCCAGAAGCATGAACGGAACCTTTGTGGCTTCCCAGGCATCCACCAAATCCCAGCACTGTTTGATACTGTAAGCGCCTCCCACTTCCATGCCTACCGCCTTGCCCGCGTACATAGCTTTTACAGCAAGAGGAATATGACTCTCCCAGGCGGAGGATATGACAACTGCATCCACCTGGCTGCTGTCCAGTACCTCCTGCACATCCACTGTAGTAAGCGGCGTTTTTCCTGTCTTATTTTTGGTAAGCTCTGCCGCAGCCTGCGCCCTGTCCTCATATTCGTCGCAGACGGCCGTGATCTCCACATCCGCCATATGCAGCATAACGTCTTTTAAAAGGCTGTATCCTCTGCATCCAAGTCCTATTACCCCTACTCTTAGTTTTTCCATCTGAACGGCTCCTTTTCCTAATATATTATATATTTTCTGCTTTGCTCTTTCTATATAGTTGTAACATACCCGTATGCAGATTTCTATATGGTTTTGGGGATAAAATATTTGAATATGGATAACTTTTTATCACTGCCCTGATTCCCGGAGAAAGGATGCGGGGGATCTGCCTGTGACCCGCTTGAAAACAGTGCTGAAATAATTCCTGTCACAGAATCCGAGGCGCTCTGACGTCTCATTGATCCCTATACCGTCTTCCAGCATTTCCATAGCATGTCTGATCTTCATCTGTGTAAAATAGGTCATGATTCCAATGCCTGTATATTTTGAAAACGTTTTTTTCAGAGAAGCCTCACTCATGCTGCATAATCCTGCTATGTCTGCCTGGGTCAGTCTCTCCTGGATATGTTCCTCCAATGTACGGACAATACGTCTGTAATTGTCAGCACTGATGGATTCATAGTAATCCATTTTCTGTTTTTTTCCGTTCAGCACAGACAGAAGAAGATTTTCCGCTGTATTGATAAAAATCTGTGCCTCTGCCTCCCTGCCCGTGCGTACACTTTTTACCAGGGTATCTTCCTCCCTGTCAAAAACCATAGCTGCCGTATCTCTCAAAATTGAAATGGTTTTATGGTTCTCCTCTGTCAATTGAAACTGCTTGTCTTTTACCTGAGGCATGGCATCCGCGGCAAAGGAGATCACAAAAATATGGGGTTCTGTCCTTCCTTCGGACCACAGGCGGTGGAATTCCATAGGCCGGTGCAGTACGGACTGTCCTTTTTCAAGGATCAGTATGTCTTCCCCCGCCGTCACACCCAGAGTCCCGTCCAGCACACAGACAAATTCCCAGAAGTCATGGGACTCTCCCTCAAAATAATAATTCCTGTCGAAGATTTCCTCAAAAATAGTAAAGAGAGACGTGATACTGATATATTTACTGACCGCACATCCCTGAAAGTATCTTCTCATGTTTTTTCTCCTTAAATAGCTGATAAGATAAGGTTAAAATTCAGATCATAAATTTATTTTAACTTTTTTTATTTCTTTTGTATAGGATGTTTGTTTCCGGTCATACTATAAGTAGTCCACGGAGGGAAGGCACAAAGATGTGACGCTCTTCGAGGATCACAAAAGAAAAAGTAGAAATACTTATCCTCCCCTTTGAAGCCTCTGTAACCGGAAGAAGCCCACCGGTTACAGGGGTTTTACATAATGTGAAGTGTTGAAGCGGGGCTGAAAACTGTTGTCAAACTGTTGTCAAAGTGTTGTCAGAAATCCTCAATCCCTTGTGTTTCCTACCTTATCTGGAAAGTCAGGAGATTTTTGAACCATATACCGTATCCAGTGTTCTCCGGACAGCGTCGCTGCCGGAGCCCGTTGCTTTATAGTAGGCTGAAAGGGTGATCCCTGTATCTCTGTGACCCAGAACCTGGGAGACATCACTGATCGCAACTCCCTCTGATATGGTGATCGTCGCAAACGTTTTACGCAGTTTGTGTACCTTTGCATATTCAATTCCTGAAAAGTTCAATAGTTTTTCCCAGACATCATAGATATTGGATTTTGTAGGCACTTTCTGCATTTTATTGCACAAGACCTGCTCACACATACGATTCGCCTGTATATACCGTTTCTTCAATTCAAGAAGGCATTCCTCGGTATGTTCAGCCATTGGAACTACGCGGATGGATGTCTCGGATTTTGGGAGCTTTGTATAGTAAATTTTTTCCGCTGCTCTGGCCATGCCGTGATACATCTGGTTATAATAGGTTCCAGTCAAATCTCCGCAGAAAAAGAGCAGTTGGTGAGTTTTTTTCTGCTGCAGTGCCATGGCAATCGGATTGGGAATATATCCATACTGGTTGGCAATGTCAATAATTCTCTTTTTCTTCTCTTTCTCCACATAACCGCTGTTGTTAAGTGCACGGGAGACCACAGAAATCGACACCCCGGCCTCTCTGGCAATATCTTTTCTTGTAATACTTCTTCCTTCAGACATTTTTCCATCTCTTTCCGTCAATATCACTCTGCTGCTCTGTATTTCTGTTTGATTTTTATATATTACTTCTAACTGTCATGCACTAATACTAAATTATTACATCTTATGTATCAATACTTCAAAACATGGTCACGGAACCATATAAAATAATGCCCATTTTTTGTAAAAAGCGATAGAACATCCCCAATCTTTTGTACGATTTTCGACATTCTTTGAGCAACATGCACAAAACGTGGACACGAATCCAGAAAACACGAGACCACATTTTTTCATTTCTCCATCTTCTTTTCCTGCCACATAAAAAGGGGTTGTAAAAAACTTCCCTAAAAGAAAAATCGCCAGAACCCGGCATTTGCCGGAATTGGCGATTTTTCATTAAGGACTTATTTTACAGGCCATATTAAGATACCCCCATACATTCCACAGCCTCCGCAAAATCATTTTTTCAACTCAGCATCCCATCTCATTCACTTACATAAATACTTATGTCTTTTGTATCATTCACACTTACAACAGGAAATCCCGTACCAGATTCAAACCTGTTCTGTTTAAGTATGTTCTGCTGATCATTTATTGTACCGCCTTGGATCATGTTTAAATCCATTCTTACATTATCCGGCAATTTATCTAAATAGACAGAGACCCCTCGAAACGCATTTGCCTCGGAACCCTCCAGTGTGATATTGTGGTCCAATCGATCAGCCTCTAAGTCAAGGACCACAACTGATTTTTCTGCGTGTACTAACACATCTGAACTGATTGTTTCAAAATAAATATGACCAAATCCCCCTGTTGTTTCAACTTTTTCAAATTCTTTCTGAGGTATGTAAATGACGAAAGAGCCGAGAACATTATCGTCGTCCTCCGAACTTTCCATTAAAATATTAATATCAAGTGTATGGTCCTTCTTCTCATAACGGACTTCATACTTATGATCTTTATTTAAATCTGCATTATCAAATTCAAAATATTTATTTCCCCCTTGCTTTACGACAATGGATCTGGCATTCCCCTTGAGATTAACATGGCTGATGTCTTCAGCCGCAATAGTGTCATATACTTTTTTCTCTTCTTCCTTATCCGTAACATCCAGAGTATTTTTCCCGCTGTTACAGGCAGTAAATAAAGATACACAAAATACACTTATACATAAGAAACTTATTGCTTTTATCTTTCCCATCATATCCCCCTATGGTTTCTGTTCACATTCATTGTACTATACACACATCTGTACGTGTTTCTCTCCGGCATGTTAAAAACAGAGGAGGATACACTGCCTTTTCCCTGCATCCTCCACATAACTTCACTCACTCTTTTGCAGAAACATAGTTGGGATTCTCTTTAAATGCCTGCACCAGTTCCTGCCCTGGTTCCTCTTTAAACACTTTTTTCCATGATTTCAACAGATTATCAGGTGTAACGCTGATCGGCTCAATTCCGATAAATGACGGAACTTTTTCATTTAACACAGATTTTGCAGCCGCCAAAGCAATTGCCTGTCCCTGCTCATACGGGCACTGTGCGCTAAGCACCTTGATCATACCGCCCTTTGCCATATTCATAGCATCCGCATAATCCAGGTCGCTGGTGACGATGGCGACATCAGTCCGCCCCATTTCTGTCAGCGCTGCAATGGCCTCCATCGCAGGGCCGTCCCAGGAAATATACAGAGCTTCTATTTCCGGATAGCGTTTGATCAAATCCTTTGTCTTTTTATAAACCTCATCCTCTTTTTCAAACCTGATCTCTTCACATAAATGCAGCACCGGATATTCCTCGCTTATGACCTGTTTTGCCGCATTATCCCTTTGTATGGTCGCGTAGAAGTCAGCTCCATGGACGATCAACCCATAGTTTTTCATATTATGCTGATACATATATTCCCCAAGGCCATGTCCCATATTCTGTCCATGAGAATGTTCATTAATAGAAACGCAGGTAACATAATCCTCCGGCCGCAGTCCATCCGGTACATTAGTTATTAAGATCAATTTTATCCCGCTGTCCGCAATTTTCCTAAAGGCATCTGCGGTCAGTTTATTATCGGTGGGAATAGCGATCAGAATATCCGGTTCCAGCATCCTCAAACTGTCCAGTTGTCTGCACTGCAGCTGAGGATCAAAGTGGGCGTCTGTGATCGCAATGATAGAGATACCCAGATTGTCAAAAATATCTCGTATTCCCTTTTGATGCAGCTCCATCCATGCCTTTCCCGCATAATGGAAGGAGATAGCTGCCGTCAGCTTTTTATACCTGATATTCTGTATTTCAGCTTCCGAGAGTACAAGTTCACTCATAGAAGACGCCTTTTCTCCGAACGGGCCTCTGCCAATACCGCAGGTTGAGGAGCGCACCACCAGCTTTGTCTGCAGCATAACGGTCCGATAGACATTTTTGTAGGCGGGCACATTGGCATACTCTTTGTTTGCAATCCTTTGCAGCAAGGTCTCAACTGTCAGTTTTACATACTGTTCCGTATCCTGTTCCACTGTTGTAAGGGCCGGTGTATGCAGGGGCGCCCAGTCAAAGGAACCGAAGCATACCACGGATATGTCTGTGGGACAGGTGATATTGTGTGCATCTATATATTTCAGAAAAGGTATTACCACCGCGTAATTGGCAACGATCAGGGCTGTGGGCATTTGTTCACCGCTCAAAAGCTCATCCAAAGCCTCGAAAATATCCTGCTCCTTTTGTAAATGGGGATAGATATATTCGGACAGTTCCGGTATATGATACTCCCGCAGCGCTTTTTTGAAGCCTTCCAGCCGTTTCGGCGAACGCTCCCTGCTTCTCCCCAGAAATCCGATCCGTTCATGGCCCTTGTTGATCAAATGCTTTGTGGCTTTATAGGCCCCATCCAAGGTGTCTGTACAAATTGTGTCTGCCATAAAATTCCTGACTTCTCTGCCCAGAACTATAACAGGGACCTTGACATCCAAAAGGACACGCTGTATAAGAATATCCTTTTCATCCGGAAAGACAATAATCCCGGTTACCATATTCCCAGCCAGCAAAACATCAAAAAAGCTTTTCATGCCGGAAATATCCGAATTACATTCTATGGTGATCAAAGAATACCCCGTATCTCTTAACCCTTCATCAATCTGCTGCTCTACTCTGCGCTGAAAGCTGCTTTTCTTATCAGCGATCAGCATAAGGATATATTTCTCTTTTATTTCCGGCATGTGCGGCAACGTTTTCTTTAGAACAAAATTAGGCGGAGTATCCAGTTCCCGTATTGCTTTCTCCACCTTTTCAACTTTCTCAGGACTGACATAACGTGTTTTGTTGACTACATGGGAAACCGTAGATGTTGAAACACCTGCCATTTTTGCAATGTCATTAATTGTGGCCATATTATCATTCTCCCACCTGTTTATAGTATACGGCTGCTATCCGAAAAAACACCTCACGGGACAGCAGCCGTGTGTAGTTACAGTATATTACTACTATACAATTACCCAAAAGAAAAGTCAATTTGTTGCGCAAATTCGGGAATATTTTCGTAACAAAAGAAACAGGAACCGCAAACGGTTCCTGCTCTGTCTTTTTAATCTTCAACTTTCATCCATGCTTTATTCTGCGCTGATCTCATAACCGCATCGCAGACTCTCTCCACGCGGTATCCCACCTCAAAATTGGTACTGGGCTGATACCCCTCTGTGACCGCCTTTATAAACTCATACATCTCTATGGTTTTCAGTTCGCCGTAACCGATATTCATACCGGGGATATTCCAGGTTACTTCTCCGTGGAAATGCGCCGGTCCCGTATAAATTGTCTTGAATCCTCTTCTGTCATCCGGATCATCCGCAAAGCATACCTGCAATTCGTTCAGTCTTTCATAATTGAATGCAATGCTGCCCTTTGTTCCGTGCAGCTCCATGGTGATAAAGTTATTTCTGCCCCACGCATTACGGGTTGCTTCAATGCTGCCGACAGCTCCGTTTTTAAACTTTACCAGGAAGGAATCTTCATCATCCACGTCCACTTCTTTTCTGGGGGCATCTGCGCCCAGCTTTACAGTGCCAAGCAGGTCCACTCCGCCTTCCTGTACAGGCCTTTCTTTGATATATGTTTTTACCATAGAGACTACTTCCTCAATGTCACCGGCCAGATACTGGGCAATGTCAATAACATGTGATGCAATATCTCCCAGAGTTCCTGCCCCTGCAATATCCTTCTGGAATCTCCATGACAAGGGGGAATCCGGGTCTGCGGACCAGCTCTGCAGATATGTACAACGAATATTCAGAATTTCCCCAACTGCTCCTTCGTCAATAAATTTTTTAGCGAGATCGATCGCAGGAACTCTGCGATACTGATACGCATTCATACTTACAATGCCGTTCTTCGCTGCTTCTTTGGCGGCATCCGCCATTGCCTTTGCATCATCCAGGTTAGATGCGATGGGTTTTTCACAAATAACGTGTTTGCCTGCCTGCAGCGCAGCGATAGCGATGGGCGCATGGACGTTGTTTGGTGTACAAATGCTTACAACATCAATTTCAGGATCATTGATAATATCATGCCAATCTGTGCAGCTCGCCTGGAATCCAAACCTGTCCTTTGCTTCTTCCGCGATAGACGGCTCAATATCACAGACCGTTTTTAATACAGGTACTGCCGGGGCGGGCCAGAAAAATTTCGGCATATTAGAATACGCCACCACATGTGCCTTTCCCATAAAACCTGCTCCTACTAATCCTACATTTAATTTTTTCATGATCGAATCCTCCTTAAAATATTTTTTAATTGTTCTTTTTTCTTCGGCTGAGATTGCTGATGGCAACCGCCAGGATTATAATTCCGCCTTTGATCATTGTCTGCTGCGCAGAACTAAGATTTGCAAGGATGACCGCGTTATTCATCATCCCCATAAGCACGGAGCCAAACAGCGCTCCGATCACGGAACCGGTGCCGCCCGACATTGCAGTTCCTCCCAATACGACCGCAGCGATAACAGACATTTCATCGCCGTCGCCGTAGGAATATCTTCCCGCCTGCATACGTGCCGCATACATGATCCCCGCAAACGCCGCAAATGCGCCTGACATGGTAAAAGCAATGATCTTCACTCTGTCTGTTTTAATACCACTGTAGACCGCAGAATTCTCATTTCCGCCTGTGGCGAGAACATGTCTGCCAAATGCGCTTTTGTTAAAGATCAGAATTCCGATAATATAAAACAGGATAGTCCACAAAACCAGCACCGGAATCCCCGCAACGCTCCCGATCCCGAAAATATTGCAAAAAGTTTTATTTCCAATGGGAACCGCGGCGGTATTGGTGATCCACATGGCAGCACCTCTTACGATCTCCATGATACCAAGGGTGGCCAGAAAAGCCGGAAGCTTCAGCTTTGTAACCAGCAGCCCATTTATACAGCCAATGACCACGCCAAATCCCAAGCCCGTCACCAGTGCCAGCAGAATACTGTTTGTAGCCTGCAGGACAAGAGAAACCAGCATTGCCGTCATGGCGGTTACTGCGCCCACCGTCAAGTCGATCTGCCCCGCTGCCATGACAAAAACGCCGGCAACCGCCATAACGGATATCATTGCTGTCTGCCTCAGAATATTGATCAGGTTCCTGGGCTGCAAAAAGCCTTTATTCCCCAGGATCAATGCAAACAGTATGAACACAGCGGTGAAAATAATATAAACCATATACTTATCCCACTGTATATTCTTTTTATTTTTGCTGGATTGCATATTGTAATTCCTCCTCTGAATCTATTTTGCTCCTATCCATCTCTCCGGTGATCCTTCCATCATATATGGTGATGATCCTGTCACATACTGCCATAAGCTCCGCCAGTTCCGATGAGACAAACAAAACACCCTTTCCTTCCTCCGCATAATCCCTCATCAGCGCGATGATCTCTGCTTTCGCACCTACATCAACGCCTGCAGTGGGTTCATCCAGCATCATGACTTCCGGCTGCATATTCATCCACTTGGCAAGGACTACCTTTTGCTGGTTGCCTCCGGACAGCAGATTGATCCTCTTATGAATATCATCTGTCACTATATTGAGCTTCCGGACATTATCTTCCACCATCTCATCAGCCATTTTTTCGTCAACAAATACTCCGTGTTTTCTCAGCCTTGCCACCTTCGGCAAAATGGCGTTTTCTTTTACAGAGTGGATCAGAACAAGCCCCTTTTTCCTTCTGTCCTCTGGAATCAGTGCAAAACCGTTCTTAACAGCCTCTGTGGGGTTTCCTATCTTCATCGTTTTGCCGTTCAGCTTTACGACTCCCCCTTCCTGTTTCCTGATCCCAAACAAAGTCTCCAAAATCTCTGTCCTTCCGCTTCCCATCAAACCGGCAAATCCCAGAATCTCTCCTTTTTTCAAACTGAAAGAAATGTCTGATATCCTGTCGTTTATTTTGAGATGCTCTACACTCAGCAGATCAGGGCCGTCCTTGTCATATGTTCTGGGAATCCAGTCAAATTTTTTTCCTGTATTCTCCCCCATCATATGAGCAATGATCTCATCCATAGTGATGTCTGAGATCCGGCTGGTATGTACAATTTTACCGTCCCGCAATATTGATATACTGTCCGCGATCTCCATGATCTCACTCATACGGTGGGAAATGTAGATCATGGAAACCCCTTTATTTTGCAGGTCCTTCATCATCTTAAAAAGCTGTGTGGTCTCTGCATCTGATAAGGACGCTGTAGGCTCATCCAGCACCAGGATCTTGGCCTCTTTTTCCATAGCCTTTGCAATCTCGACCATCTGGCTTAAACCCACGCTCAGATTACCAACCATCTCCTTTGGGTTCACTTCGATCCCCAATTCTTCCAGAACCTCACAGGAGCGTCTTGTCATATCTGAAGTTTTACGGATTCCCTTTTCAACGATCTCCGCTCCCAGAAAGATGTTCTCCTCCACTGTCATACTCTGAATGAGAGACAATTCCTGAAATATCATTCCGATTCCGTTCTTTTTCGCATCGTGGGTGTCCTGTATGGATACTTCCTGTCCATTGACCAAAATCTTCCCGGCATCCTTGGTGTAAACACCTGTCATAATTTTCATCAGTGTAGATTTTCCGGCTCCATTCCCGCCAACCAGAGCATGAACTTCCCCCTTCTTCAAGGAAAAATCAACGCCTTTGAGCACCGGTACTCCAAAAGATTTTTCAATCCCCTGCATTTGCAGCACATATGGGTTCATTTTCTCCCTCCTTATCTGCCTGCTGCTTCCTGCAGCCAGTCCGGCGCCTCAACATGGTAGACATCTTTATACGCTTCCAGGATATTGGATCCATCTACTTTCTTTGCCGCAACCGCAACATATGCCGGCGCCTCTTTTCCCAGCAGAGAATATGCCGCCAGTGTCGCCTCCGCAACACCCTGGTCATACGGAAGCTGTGCACCCAATCCTACAACATTGCCTTCTGCAATTTCTTTGGCGATATTATTCCCCAAGTCAATGGTCGTAAGCTTCACATCATCTCCAGTCAATCCTGCTGCCTTTACAGAGGAGAGCACCCCCTCCATGGGAACATCCCAGCTCGCATAGATCCCATTGATCATAGGGTACTGTGTTAAAATGGCATCTCCCTGCTCGGAACATCCATTTTCATCTGTAAATCCCTGTTCTGTCACGATCTCAATATCCGGATATTTTGCTGCCATTGTCTCTTTAAAACCCTGGTCTCTCTGGTTTGTCACAAAAAAGTCCGCATCATAATAGACCATTCCGATCTGTCCTTTTCCGCCAAGAGCTTCGCCCATTAATTCAGCGGCAACGCAGCCGTTTCCATAGTTATCTGCAGATACACAGCTCACATAATCTTTTCCCGCTGTCATCTCTGACGGAACATTGTCCATAAATACCAGCTTGATCCCTTCATCTGCCGCTTTCTTGAACGCGTCGGCAGTAGCTGTGGCGTCTGTCGGAATACTGATGATGACATCCGGATCTTTTGCCATAATAGTTTCTATGTCCGATACCTGCTGCTCTGCCGAAAAATTTGCGTCCGTGGTGGCAACAATTTCTATCCCTAGGTCTTTAAATGTAGCCTTTAGCCCTTCCAACTGGGAGGTTGCCCAGTCATTTCCCCCATAATGAAGTGAGATCGCCGCTTTGTATCCGCCATCGCGGATCTGCTGCTTCTCTTCCTCTGTCAACGTAATGTCAGATGCCGGCGCAGCCGCTTCTCCGTTCGGACCTGTTGACAAGATTTTACTACCGTCTCCGGCCTGAACAGCCTTATCCCCGGCATCTGTCTCTTTTTCTGTATCTGCATCCGCTGTTGTACCGTTCTGGGTCTTTGCTGCCGTATCTGAACTATCTGCAGAATTTCCGGAATTTCCGCAGCCTGCCATCATTGTCCCGATCATTCCTATAGCCAATACCACACTTACCAATTTTCTTTTCATACTCTACCTGCCCTTTCTTTTTTTAAACAAGTTTACCTTTAAGATACTCATAAGAAGT
>OLQH01000630.1_pt1 | contig 36292 bp, 35 predicted proteins | sample 1672671 | NCBI WGS metagenome assembly OLQH01 (sample SAMEA3136712, study PRJEB25190) | human gut metagenome
CACATCCGCTTCCACTTTGTAAAGCGTACATTCGCAATCCGCTTCTCTACTTGCTTATGAAAAATGAGCTGTGCTTTGTGGCCCATTTTTCAAAAAGCCCTGAACATTTTCTGTGAAACTGTCCCTTCTCCGTTTATCTTTTCCATTTCCTTCCTGGTATTCTCCAGTTCTTCCACCCGCTTTAACTCATCCACAGCGTCCTCCAGGCCCAGATAGGTATAGGTGTTCAGCGCTACTCCGATATTGCTATGCCCCATCAGATACTGGAGCGTCTTTGGAGGATTTATGTCCGACTTCGCCATTTTGCTGCAGTAAATGTGGCGGCAGACATGCGGGGTGATATTCAGCATCTGGACCTGGTAAATGTTGTTGTATCGTTTTACCTATCATTTTACCATATGGTTAAACCAATGCTCCCAATGCATCTCCACCAACGGAAGGCCCTCTTTATCCGTAAACAGAAATCCTGTGTGTCCGTCCACAACTCTCTCATACCTTGGTGCTTCCCGGTCCTCGATGATAACCTGAAAATACCGGAATACGTCTTTGGGCATGGGCAGCTTCCTGATTCCTGCATTGGTTTTCGTTAATTCGATAACCAGCCGCATATCAGAAGTTCATTGTAGCTGGTGGTCAATGTTTATGATTCGATTTTTCATATCCAGATCCTTCAATGTCAGTCCCCAAAATTCCGAGATGCGTATTCCTATATGAAATAGGATATAAACTATTTCGTAATACTTACAGTATACATTATCGTCATGGAGGAATTTCAAGAACTGCCGCATCTGCTTTCTGATAATCGCCTCTCTGGTCACGCTATCGTTGACTACCACCGTGGCAAGTTCAAAGCCAAATGGGGTTTTGCGGAGAACATCATCATCCACCGCCATCAGAAAAACGGGCCGTAGTACGCCCCGGACCGTCTTGATCGTGCTGTACTTTCTGCCGTCATGTTCTTTCCAGTTGGTTGGATAGGGAATCTAGGTTATAGCCGTTAGCCATTTCTATGCTTCTTCATATGTCTCATTGCAAATGCCCTTACCTTTTTTTCTCACTTTCATGTATATCTGCGCCCTTAAACGCATACGGTTCCGTTCATATCACCTTTTACCACGGTTTTCTCACTTCATTTCACAGAAAGTGTGAATCCCCCATTTATTTTCTATTTTTGTTCACTTGCTACCACGCTCGTTCCTTGGCCGCTCCGCCATAAAAATTTTGACCGTCCCTGCCTGTAATTTTTGAAAATAGGTTGAATTTCTCCTATTTTGGGATATAATAAAAGTAAAAAGCAAAGGAGGTCTCGTTATGAATATCAACACAAAAAACCTGGTTTCTATCACCGACGCCAATCAGAACTTCTCTAAAGTAGCCCGCCTCGTAGATGAAAACGGCTCTGTTATCATATTAAAAAACAACGTTCCCCGATATTTGGTCATGGAATTCAGCGCCGCTGAGCAGGAGCAGCTTGCTGCCGACGAAGATATAATGGCTATTTCCAAACGTCTCATTGAAAAGAACCGGCAAGCTTATGAGGTACTAGCCAAATGATTCGATTATCCAAAATGCAGATACTTCTACTGCACGAACAGCTCATTGCAAAGACAGGAGGATCATCTGGCCTACGCGATGAAGGGATGCTGGACTCTGCACTGAATGCTCCTTTCCAAACTTTTGACGGGAAAGATGCCTATCCATCTCTCCAACAAAAAGCAGCCCGTCTTTGTTTTTGCCTGGTGAAAGATCACCCATTTGTAGACGGGAACAAACGCATCGGCGCACACGTCATGCTGGTGTTCCTCGCCTTAAATGGGATCGAATTACAGTATACGCAAACAGAATTGTCCGATGTCATCCTGCAATTAGCGGCAGGCACCATTCAATCTTCTGATTTACTAGACTGGATACTTACACATCAGATTTAGCAACAGGGGCCGTTGCAAAATAGATGAGTAATTATCTATGGAGCAATGGCTCCATTTTTATGCCTGAAAACAGAAAACGGACTCCGAAGAGCCCGTAATCCATGGTATAATTAGATATGCCTACTAACCCAAAATACCATAAAAATTATACCGAATTCGGCGAGCCTTATCAACTGGTTTTGCCATTAAATTTGGAAGGTTTGGTTCCTGATGATGATTCTGTCCGACTGCTGAGCCACGAATTGGAGGAATTGGATTACAGCTTGCTGTATCAGGCTTACTCTGCCAAAGGCAGAAATCCGGCGGTGGACCCTAAGACCATGTTCAAGATCCTGACCTATGCTTACTCTCAAAATATTTATTCATCCAGAAAAATTGAAACCGCATGCAGGCGAGATATCAACTTTATGTGGCTGCTCGCCGGGCAGAAAGCACCTGATCACAGTACGATCGCACGTTTCCGTACCGGATTTCTGGCAGATGCCTGTGAGGCTCTCTTCTATCAAATGGTAAAGCGGCTGGAACATTCAGGCGAGCTGTCGAAGGAAACCATTTTTATTGACGGGACAAAGCTGGAGGCCTGCGCGAACAAATATACTTTCGTCTGGAAAAAAACCGTAGGAAAATGGGAAGCAAAAATGTTCCAGAAGATACAGGAGGCCGTTTCGCTGTTGAATCAGGAATACATACAAAGTTTCCGGGTAACCGAAGACACAAGGACGCAGGATCTTCAGGAGATCTGCCGGTTTTTGGAACAGGCCTGTGAAGAACAGCATACTGTTTTTGTCCATGGCAGAGGAAAGAGGAAAAGCCGCAACCAGAAATACCTGGAGCTGTTCCGGCGTTTTCTGGAACGTCAGACAATCTACGACTGGCATACCGCCAGTTTTCAGGGGCGGAATAATTACTGCAAGACTGATCCGGATGCCACATTCATGCACATGAAGGATGACCATATGCGCAACGCCCAGTTGAAACCGGGATATAACGTACAGATTGGGGTGGATAGTGAATACATTGTAGCAACGGACATTTTCCAGGATCGCAATGATGTCTGGACGCTAGTTCCTTTCTTGAAAAGGATGGAAGAAAAACTTGGCTTCCGTTATCCCAGTGTAACGGCAGATTCGGGATATGAAAGCGAAGAAGGTTACAGTTATCTGAGGGAGCAGAAACAAAAGCCCTATATCAAACCACAAACGTATGAGAAATGGAAAAAGAAGAGTTTTAAAAAGGATATCAGTAAACGGGAGAACATGGGTTATGATGAAAGGACAGATACCTATACATGTCATGCCGGGAAGGAACTGCAGGCGATCTTCGTGAAAAAACAGACAAGTAAAAGCGGCTATGAATCCGAAGTAACCGTCTACGAATGCGAAGACTGTAGGGGCTGTCCTTATAAGGAGAAATGTACAAAAGCCAAAGGGAACAAACGGCTGTACGTCTCCAAAAGCTTTTTAGAGAAACGGCAGGAATCATATGAAAATATCCTGAGCGAGAAAGGGATACTGTACCGGATGAATCGATCGATCCAGGTGGAAGGAGCCTTCGGAGTTCTGAAAAACGATTATGAATTTCAAAGATTTCTGCTGCGTGGGAAAACCAAAGTAAAACTGGAGATCCTTTTACTAAGTATGGGATATAATCTCAATAAACTCCACGCTAAAATACAGAATAATCGGACGGGAAAACATCTGTTTCCAGTGCAGGCACCGGCATAAAAAAGGTTTAAAAAGAACTGCTTTATTAAAGTGCGCAAAAAACGGAAGAAATCCACAAAGCAGAAAGGAGTTTCTTCCGTTTTTTTACTTAGATGGAGCGAGGGTGCCACTCCATCATCTAATTTGATAATTTTGCGACACCCTCTTTTTTTATAATGCAGATAACTTAGAGGAAGGCGGGTGAGAAACGTGAAGAGAACAGGCGGCATTGCAGTATTCCTGTGCCTGGCGCTTGTGTTCGGCGGCTGTGTGGCAGCAGGAGAAACCGATGACGGCAACGTCAGGCAGACAGAAGCGGGAGAGATCGAAACGGACGGAACGGAAACTGCGAATGCAGACAGGACCGGAGAAGAGAGCGAAACAGACGGGACGGAAGGAGTGAGCCCGATGGAAACGAGCCAGAGTGCCGGAGAAGTTTATACAGCAGATACCCGGATTTCAGAGGTGATCGAGGATCCGGTTTTCGGAGAATATGGCAGATTGATTTTTCCGGTGGACACCGGATTTTACAGCGGGGATACGCTGGGAGATCTGCGGCTGACCTGGTATAACAACATCGATCCGGAAAAAACGGTGGAAATCGTCAATTATTTTAAGAGCCATGCGGAAGTCGGGGATACGGTGTTCTATGATATCTACACGGAGGAAGAGAAGGCGCAGGATCCGGAAAAAGAGGATACAGGCCTGTTCTTCTTTAAAGGGACGCCGGGAGAGAAATTCGCCGTATGCAATGCGGGAGGAGGCTTTGCCTATGTGGGCGCCATGCAGGACAGTTTTCCGCATGCATTGGAATTATCCAAGATGGGTTACAACGCCTTTGCGCTGATCTATCGGCCCGGCGCACAGACCGCCTGTGAAGACCTGGCGCGGGCCATCAGTTTTATTTTTGAACACGCGGACGAACTGGAGGTGGATACCGACTGTTATTCACTTTGGGGAGGTTCCGCAGGAGGAAGAATGGCCGCATGGCTTGGTTCTTATGGGCCCGCCGCGTTTGGAGGAGACGAATTGCCGCGCCCCGGGGCAGTCATCATGCAGTACACAGGACATTCGGATTATACAGAAGCGGATCCTCCCACCTTTGCCTGCGTGGGAGAAAATGACGGAATCGCAAGCTGGCGCACCATGCAGCGACGTATCGATGCGCTGGCCGCTTCGGGAATCCCGACGGAATTCCATCATTATCCGGGGCTTAGCCATGGATTCGGCCTGGGCACAGGCACAGCAGCGGAAGGGTGGCTCGAAGAAGCGGTGTCCTTCTGGGAAGATCAGATGTAGCGAAGAAAGGAAGCGGAGATATGAATAACTTTATTTTTCAGAATGCGACAAAGGTTTATTTCGGAAAAGGGTGCGTAAAAGAGTATCTTGCCTGCCTGACCGGAACGTATCACACGGTGATGCTGGCATATGGAGGCGGTTCCATCAAGAGAAACGGCGTATATGAAGAGCTGACGGGAATTCTGGAGCGCACCGGCAAGAAGGTAGTGGAATTTTCCGGGATCATGTCCAATCCTACTTATGCCAAAGTACAGGAAGGGGCGCGGCTTGCCAGAGAAAACCAAGTGGATATGATTCTGGCAGCCGGAGGCGGTTCCGTGATGGACTGCTGCAAAGCGGTCTCCCTGGCAGCGAAATATGATGGGGATATCTGGGAAGATTTCTGGGCCAGGCCAGGTGTAATTGAGGTGGAGCCGGTTCCTCTGGGCGTAGTAGTCACTGTGGCGGGCACTGGAAGCGAATGCAATGGAGGCGCGGTGATTACCAATGAAGAGAAGAAGATCAAAACCGGCAGGGACTATCCGGCTTTGAATCCACGTTTTGCCTTGATGGATCCTGTTTACACATACAGTGTGCCGGTGCGGCAGATGGTATCCGGCAGCTTTGATATCCTCAGCCATATCATGGAGACCTATTTCAGCGAACCAAATGAGGATAACGTATCGGACGACATCATGGAAGCCCTGATGAGAAGCGTGATCCGCAATCTGCGCGCTGCCATCCGGAACCCGGAAGATTATACGGCCAGGAGCAACCTGATGTGGGATTCCACCATGGCGGAGAATCGTATCATTAAAATGGGAAAGCGATGCGACTTCCAGTGCCATAACATGGAACATCAGCTCGGCGCTTATACCGACTGCAATCACGGCTGCGGGCTCGCGGTACTGCATCCGGTATACTACCGTTATATTTACAGAGAGGGCCTGCCGAAATTCGTGCGGTTTGCACAAAACGTATGGGGGATTGCCGGAGAAGGAAAAAGTGAGGAAGAACTGGCCCTGGCCGGCATAGACGCCCTGGCGGAGTTCATTCAGGAGATTGGACTGCCCACATCCTTAAAGGAACTGGGCATGACCGATAAAAGCCAGCTGAAAGAAATCGCTGATTCCTGCGGTATTTCAGCCGGCAGCTATAAAAAGATGACACATGAAGAGATATTGGAGATCTTCAAGGAATGCTTTGAATAACAAAGGAGGAGAACGTATGAAAAAATGGATCGCATTGTTGCTGACAACCGTGATGGCAGCCGGCCTCGTGGCCTGCGGCAGTTCACAGACACAGACTTCCACACAGGCGGCTGCGGAAACGGAGACCGCTCAGACCGAGTCGGAACGTGTGCAGGAAACAGAAAGCGCGCAGTCCGAAACCGAATCAACGGAGGCTGCCGATGCAGGGGAAGAAACAGAGGCAGAGGCTGGGACAGGAAAAACGTTGGTAGTCTACTATTCAGCGACCGGCAATACGGAGGAAGTGGCGAATGCAATCGCGGCCGCTACCGGAGCGGATGTGTTTGAATTGGAACCGGCAGATCCTTATACGGATGAAGATCTGAACTGGACAGATGAAAACAGCCGCGTAACGGTGGAACATGACAATCCGGATCAGAGAGATGTGGAATTGGTGGCGGATACAGTGGATAACTGGGAAGAATATGATACGGTATTCATCGGATATCCCATCTGGTGGGGCATTGCCGCATGGCCGGTGGATACGTTTGTTGAGGCCAACGATTTCACCGGAAAAACGGTGATTCCGTTCTGCACGTCTTCCAGCTCCGACCTGGGAGAGAGCGGACAGCTGCTGGCAGAGATGGCTGGAACAGGAGACTGGCAGGAAGGCATGAGATTCCGGTCCGGCGTTGACGAAGCGGATGTGCAGGAATGGGTGAATGGCCTGGGGCTGTAATTGTCAGGAATAAATATGTAGAAATTTGGGCAGGGTGTATGGCATCCTGCCCTTTCCCTGTTTAAATCGATAACTGGTTATCTTTCAGTCCTTATTTTCAAACATTCTTTCAGATAGATAAGCGGGGAGTTCCGTGGTATACTATGGGGGACAGAGATCGCATAGGAACTTCTGGAAACTGTTTTTTCATATAAGGAGCATACCATTGGAACTGTCGGAACTGACGGCCTACGCTGAAGAGAAATTTCATATGCAAGAGCAGCATAAATGGGAGGATTTTCCCGGCTTTTCTGTCCTGGCTGATCCGAATACGGGAAAGTGGGTCGCTCTCCTGATGCGCCAGTGGGATTCTGACAGGGGAGAGGAGATGCAGTGGTGTGATATCAAATGCGGCAGGCAGATTTTCTCGGAGATACAAGCGTCCTACCTGACGGTGCCCTTCCGCATGAAAGGGAGCAAATGGGTGGGCGTCGTCTTTGACAGCCGTACACAGCCGGAAGTCGTCTTCCGGCTTTTTGACCGTGCGGTATATTCGCTTGAGGAGCAGGGCTTTACCATCGTATTGGATACGCCGCCTGTGAAATCGATGGTTGTATACCAGGATACGGCCTTGCCAGCCGCGGACATGCAGTTTGCATTGGATGGGGCCGGCATACCGGAAAAAATTCGTTGGATGATGCGCATGTACGAGTATAAAGAGGGTTCCTTTGCCCAGAAGTGCAGGAATTTCTGCCGGCAGGGAAAGTTCATGGAGGATTATGAGGATGATGCGCCATGGGATGGGGTGTACAAGCGGTATTTTCCCACATACCACGATCTGAACATAAAACAGCTCAGAGGATACTTTACCTGGCGCACCCGCGTCAGAAAGGGGGAGTTTTCCCCGATTTCCGCGTCTCTCGCTTATATCTATGTCTATGAACTGTTAAATGGGATCGGGACGGCCTCGCCGGAGGATGGCCTGAAGAAGATGCGGGAATTTGAGGCCGGCTTCCTTGACTCCGGCGTTGGAGATCCGGGCATGCGAAAAAATCTGCGGCGCTGGATGCTGGAATACGCAGTACTCCATGATGTCCCTGCGGCGCTGGCAATTCAATACGCGGATCCTGACGTGACTCAGAAGGATGCGGCCCTTGCGGTTCTGAAAGGACCGAAAGAATCTGCGGATGAGGAATTGTTTTCTGCGCTCTGTTTTTTCTTGGGGAAAAAACTGGAACAGTCGCCTGTGGTGAAAAAGAACGGGGAGAGAGGAAAACATTTATTTGCGGCGGTCTGGCGTTATGCGCTGGAAAGCTGTTTACAGGAGGGAAAAGATCTTTTTGCGGCGTGCTTCGGACAATGGAAATCCTTTTCCTGGCGTCCGCTTGCCAATGCCGTTTATTGGGAGGAACACCCCCATCCGGATTTCGTCTATGAGCTGGACGCCTGCAGGATGTATCGCTGCCAGGGCGGCCAGTGGCAGGAAATGCGGTATGACAATCTGTATTTTGACCGGGAGAAATTCCGCGCCCTCCTTCATGAAACGGATCGGCAGCTGCGAAGCTACTTAAAAACCGGCCATTACCTCCATGAGAATCCGAATGGGGCCTGGGCGGCGCCTTATGTGAAAAGGATATTGGAGGAGGACAGACAGGCTCAGATCGAAGCCGCAAAACCGCAAATCAAAATCAACCTGTCCAATCTGGATCAGATCCGGCAGGAGGCGCTTCTCACAAGGGACAGCCTGCTGACGGAAGAAGAGATGGGAGAGGCGGCGGAGGAAGGCCGCGTGCAGAAAACGCCGGAACCGGTGCTTCCTGGGCAGGAATATGGGGAAAAGGCTGAGACCGGACATGCGGAACGGGAACAGGCGGAAAGCGAATGGGTTGGAAAAGCTGGGGAGGCTCCCTGGGAGGAGCAGGATTCCATGAGCGGCACGTTTATGGGACTGGATGCGGTACACCGTCAGATCCTTCGGGCGCTTCTTGAGGGAAAATCCGCAGAGCCATATATCAGGGCCAACCACCTGATGCCCGCCGTTGTCGCCGATACGATCAACGAGGCGTTTTTTGACGAGATTGGAGATACTATCCTTGCATGTGACGGCGATGTCATCACTGTGGTGGAGGATTATCTGGAAGATGTTCTGCAGATGTCAGGAGAAGAAAAATGATGAATGAAGACAATAAAAAAGTTCCGAAACGGATTTCGCAGACCATATTGAATTCCTTGAAAGGTGGCGTGGTTCCAAGGATAGGGCTTCCCTATATCACTGTGGGAAGAAAAAATGAGATCGAAGCCCTGCTGCATGATGTGGATATCATCGCAGAAGGCGGTGCATCTTTCCGTTTTATCGTGGGCAGATATGGCTCTGGTAAGAGTTTTCTGATCCAGACGATCCGTAATTATGTCATGGACAAGGGGTTTATTGTCGCTGATGCGGATCTCTCGCCGGAACGGCGGCTGCAGGGAACGAGAGGGCAGGGATTGGCGACATACCGTGAGCTGATCGGCAATCTTTCCACCAAAACAAAGCCGGAGGGCGGCGCCCTGACGCTGGTGCTGGATCGATGGATCAACAGTGTACAGACGCAGGCCGTGCAGGAAACCGGGCTTGAACCGGGCAATCCTATGCTGACCAAAGCGGTGGACCAAAGGATCTATGCAGTTACTTCCGCAGTCAGCGAACTGGTTCACGGCTTTGAATTCGCAAGGCTTCTTTCGCTCTATTATCACGCCTATGTGGACGGAGAGGATGAGATGAAAATGAAAGTCGTCCGCTGGTTCAGGGGGGAATATGGCATAAAGCGGGAGGCAAAAGAAGCGCTTGGGGTGAATATCATCATCACGGATGACGACTGGTATGAGTATCTGAAGCTCTTTGCAGCGTTTTTCCGCATGGCGGGGTATGCGGGCATGATGGTCATGATCGATGAGCTGGTCAATCTCTATAAAATCCCCAATGCCATCACCAGACAGTATAATTATGAAAAGCTGTTGACCATGTATAATGATACCTTACAGGGAAAGGCGAAGTACCTCGGCTTCATCATGGGAGCGACGCCGCAGGCGGTCGAGGATAAGCGGCGCGGCTTATACAGCTACGAAGCGCTTCGTTCCCGTCTGGCAGAGGGCAAGTTTTCAAAGCCGGGAGCAAGAGATCTGCTGGCCCCCGTCATCCGCCTGGAGCCACTGAATCCGGAAGAAATGCTGGTGCTGTGTGAGAAGCTTGCCGGCATGCATGCCGGTCTTTATGGCTATGAGCTAAGAATTGGCACCGGGGAGCTTGCAGCGTTCATCGAGTTGGAATATGGCCGGATCGGCGCAGACCAGAACATTACGCCGCGCGAGGTGATCCGGGACTTTATTGAGGTTCTGGATCTGCTGTATCAGAACCCGGATATGAACATGGAACAGCTGATGCAGTCGGAGGATTTTGCCTACGCGAAATCGGAGGCAGTTTCCAGCCAGGCGGATAATGCGTATGTGGAGTTTACCATATGAATGTTTTTAACAGATATGCCCCGTTCATTCAGGATTATATTTACCGCTCCGGATGGAAAGCGCTTCGGAGCGTACAGAATGCCGCCGGGGAAGCGATTTTTGGCTCGGATGACAACGTGCTTCTTACCGCTTCCACAGCATCGGGAAAGACGGAAGCGGCGTTTTTTCCCATACTGACTCTGCTGGAGGAAGACCCGCCGGACAGTGTGGGTGTTTTATATATCGCCCCCTTAAAGGCGCTCATCAACGACCAGTTCGGGAGGCTTGAGGAGCTGTGTGAGGAGGCGGAAATTCCTGTGACCCGCTGGCATGGGGACGCGCCGCAGACACAAAAGAGGAAACTGCTGCGCAGGCCGGCCGGAATTCTGCAGATTACGCCTGAATCGCTGGAATCCCTGATGATCAACAAGCATATGGAGATCCCATCCCTGTTCGCCGACTTACGCTTTATCGTCATTGATGAGATTCATTCTCTGCTGCGGGCAGACCGCGGCATGCAGACGTTCTGCCTGATCGAACGGCTCTGTAAACTGGCGGAATGCAATCCCAGAAGGATCGGCCTGTCCGCAACCATCGGCAATCCTGAAGCGGCAGGGCGTTTTCTCGCAGCGGGCAGCGGCCGGCCGACTGTTATCCCCAGGATGGATGGGGGCAGGGAAGTTTGGCGCCTGTCCATAGAGCATTTCTTTCATACGGCCCCGCAGGCGGATGAGGGAAAACAGGATGTACCGCAGACTCCCATTCAGGAAGCGCCAACGGATAGGGCGCCCAAAGCGGCTGACCCGGGCGTGGGCTATATTTTTGAACATACGCGTGGGAAAAAATGTCTGATCTTTACCAATTCCCGCGAAGAATGCGAGGCGGTTTGCCAGAGTCTGCGGCAGTACTGCGAAGCGAACCATGAGCCGGATCGGTTCCTCATCCACCATGGAAATCTTTCCGCCTCCTATAGGGAAAGCGCGGAGGAAGAGATGAAGGACGACGATTCGCTGATGTCCGTCTGCGCCACCGCTACGCTGGAGCTTGGAATTGATATCGGCAGGCTGGAGCGGGCGTTTCAGATTGACGCGCCGTTTACCGTGTCCGGCTTCCTTCAGCGGATGGGCAGAACAGGCCGGCGCGGTGACCCGTCGGAAATGTGGTTCGTGATGCAGGAGGATCACCCGGAGCCGCGGGCCATGCTTCCGGATATGATACCCTGGTATCTGATCCAGGGCATCGCGCTGGTGCAGCTATATATTGAGGAACGGTTCGTGGAGCCGCCGAGGACAGGAAGGCTTCCCTACAGCCTTCTTTATCACCAGACCATGAGCACGCTGGCATCCTGCGGGGAAATGAGCCCGGGTGAGCTGGCTTCACGGGTTCTGACGCTGTCCTGCTTTCAGAGGGTTTCCCAGGAAGACTATCGGATCCTGCTCCGCCATCTTCTGGAAATCGACCATATCAGCCGGACGGAAAACGGCGGCCTGATCGTGGGCCTGACCGGGGAACGGATCGTAAACAATTATAAATTCTATGCGGTATTTCAGGAAAATATCGAGTACTCCGTGCGCTCCGGCCCGGAGGAACTGGGCACCATCGTAAAACCGCCGCCAGTGGGAGATAAGATCGCCCTCGCCGGGAGAGTCTGGGTGGTGGAGGAAGTGGATCACAAGAAGCGGGAAGTCTACTGCACCCTTGTAAAGGGAAACATACCCGCTTATTTCGGCGATGTGGCGGGCGATATCCACACGCGCATTCTGGAGCGCATGTACGGCGTTTTAAAGGAACAGAAGAACTACCCTTATCTGATGCGGCATGCGGTATGCAGGCTGCAGGATGCGAGGGACAGCTTCCGGAAATCCGGGATGGAGGCGCATCCGCTGGTACATCTGGGAGGAAATATGTGGGCGCTGTTCCCATGGCTGGGAAGCTATGCGTTTCTTGCCCTGGAACGGTTCCTGAAAATCCGCTGCAAAAAGCGGCTGGGCCTTAAGGGCCTGAATTCCTCAAGGCCGTATTATATGCAGTTCACCATGACCGTCACGGAAGAGGAATTCTATCAGATTACGGCGCAGGAGGCGGAAGAGGAATTTGAACCGATGGAGCTCCTTTTTCCCAAAGAGGTGCCGGTTTTTGAAAAATATGATGAGTATGTGCCAGCGGAGCTGATCCGAAAGGGATTTGCCCTGGGCGTGCTGGATATCGACGGCATGAAACAGAGGGTGCGCGGCTGGTCAAAGGGACAGGAAGAGGGGTGAATGGCAGGCGCCGCCAATCGGCTGACACCAATCGGCAGGCGCCCAGTTCATGCCCCGGTCTCCGTGGTCTTTTCTCCTGCGTGAAAAAATAGCAAGAGAACGCCGGATATCAGCAGAAAGCATTGAGGCAAGAGGACGGAAAAAGGCAGACGGAAGGCCGGATCCACTGCGCCAAGGGACAGAGGATATTCGGAGAAGAAGCTTCCGTTCCAAATCCCCAGGGCGTCCGGAAGGGGAAGGAACCTGCAAAGAAACGGAAACGGCATCCAGCAATAGACCAGCCAGGGCCTGAACTGTCCCAGGAACCAGCCGCTCCCCAAAACGAACAGCATTGAAGGAACAAGCGTGATCAGTGCAGGGAGAGCCAGCGTCCCCCAGGCATACCATTTGAAGTACAGGCCATAGAATAGGGCAGCTTCCGCCAATATGGCGAATGTCAGCAGGAAGATTCCTGTCAGGGCGGCGGCGCATCTGGCCGCCCTGTACCGACGCGGGATGGCTGGCGTTGCATCTGTAAGGATGGCTGCACGGCGCGCCTTCGGAGAGGTGAAGAAGGTCAGGAAAAATAGCGCGCCGATCCAGAGCAGGGGAATCATGCGGCTCAGATAGTCGCCAAAACTCCAGGCGGAGAACGGTGCGGTATGGGATATACCTAAAACCGTTACCGATTGCAGAACCTGCCATCCATAGAAAAGGAATATTGCTGCCATTCCAAAGAAAAAATGATTCCATAACAGTCGTTTGCATTCGTATTGATAGATTTTACCCAAGATTCAAATCCTCCTCATTCAGCCCGCAGGCATCTAAAAAGTTCTGATAGGTCAGATAAGGATAAGCGGGATCCAGTTCCCGATTGAACAGACCGGAAAGGATCTGATCCATTTCGTCCTCCCCTCCTACCAATTCTTCCGCTTTCAGTATTTTCAGCGGCATTTCGCAGTACTGCCGCACATGGGTGAGGCTGTTGGAGATTTCCAGCCGCATTTTTTCCGGGAGCGCATCCAGATACGCAGGGTTGCGGACGTAGAAGTTCAGATAATAGTCGTCTACTTCCTGCTGCCATTGCCTGACGTAAGCCTGCTGTGCGTAATCTTCACCGTAAAGGTCTTTGACGATACGGTAGGTGGTATAGACCGTAAGCCCCTCCGCTGACCAGGGATCCGCATTGCCTGAAGGGGCGAACATATTGGCAAGGCCCCACCACTGATGAACCAGTTCGTGGATCATAACCTCGCCGGGAACAGCTCCTTTATTACCGTCATTCAGGTTGACTGCAGTGAAGTCCGCTTCATCCAGCAGGCTGGCTCCGTTTGCGGCATAGCCGCCCCCGGCAACACGGCTTTGGATCAGCTTCAGTATGCCGCCTGTTCCGAAAGAAAGGGGACCATAGTGTTCGGTGCAGTAATCCACCACCGCCTGAATGGCTTTGTCTGCCCCGGCGGCTTCCATCACCGCCTGGTGCTTTCGGCCATAATAAAATTGAATGGTGATGCCCCCGGCGGCTATATCCTGGCGGATGTAGTCGCCTGCATATAGGATTCCGCCCATTCCAGTGCTTTTATAACGCCAGATGACTGTGCCGTCTTCCTGCTCTGAGAGGATTTCCGCCTGTGCGGAACCGAAAGGGATGACGGTCATGTGTTTTGGCACGATGATTTCTATGGTTGCCCGGAACGAGTCGGAGGCAGGCATGACATTCAGCAGGCGAGGCGCCAGTTCGGCATGGGTCAGGCAGATGTATTCTTCACTGATCTCGACAGAACCCTGGATGGTGGAGGTGGTTCCGTTTTCTTGCGGAAAACCGCCGTACTCTACGACGAGATCTATCTCTTGATCTGCAGGAAGGCTTATTTGTAGCATTGCTTCGTTATATTCCTGATATTCGCCGATAGAGAAAGGGACATCCGTTCCGTTGGCTTTGGCAGAAGAGACGGTATAGCCGGGATTGATGCCAAATGCAACGGTCTGAGCCTGTCCGGAGGAATTTTGGAACAGGTAGGTTGCGGTGCCGGATACAGTGCCTGCGGCGGTATTTGGGCGCACCCTCACTGTCCGGTCAAGGCAGGAGACCGCTTCCAGAGAGGGAAGCATATCAAAGGTCATGACACGCATATCCGGGTTGCTGTGATCCACAAAAGGCTGTGCGATGTATGCCATGCCGGAACAGACGAGCAGGCTCAGGGCGATGGCCGGGCGATAGATGCGTCTGGCATTATGAAGCAGGGAGCGAAGGAGACCTTGCCCATATCTGCGGATACACAGATAGGACAGCAGCCAGAGACCGGAGAGCGCAGTCAGCCAGGTGAGGCGCATGTAGAAAACGGAGGCGAAGATCCGGAAGTTGGAAAAATCGTCGGAAAGTGCCCAGACGCAGGGGTTCAGCCAGCAAAGCTGCCAATTATCCGGCCAAACAGTCAGGCTCAGCGCGGAAAAGGCGGCAAAGAGCACCAGGGAAAGATCCGCTCTCCGGGTAAACTGATATGCGCAGGCCGCTGCCAGAATGGCCAGAGGAAAAGCGAACCCCATGAAAATCAGGTAAGCCAGAACATAGTCGGTTCCATTGAAAACAGAACCGATCAGCCGTTGGCTGATAGGAAGCCATACCAGAAGTACTGCAGCAAGAGTCAGCAATGCGGCAGCAATGAGTGCCAGCAGCTGCACGCGGGCGGCCTGCAGCGGAGAGACTGCCGCATCTATCAGGATATCCATTCGGTTTCTGGCCGCCCGACCCAGTTCATATATTGTGAGCACCCCGAATAAGAGTCCGCCTACCATACCGCCGGCCAGGGCCGGATTGGCGAGGTACATGGAGAGCATGGTGTCGGCGGAGGCAGGCTGATACAGATGAAATCCTGCCAATGGGGAAAGAAGGGTAAGGAGAATGAACAGCCAGGCCGTCCGGCTTTGCAGGAGACGCTTGAACTCCAGAGAAGATAGGCGTAGCGTTTTCATGCGTGCACCTCCTTGGAGATCAGGTAGAGGTAAGCATCCTCCAGAGTGGGTTCTTCCGGCTGCACATAATCCGGAAGCTGTTCTGCTACCATCCGGCAGCGGATTCCCCGGCTCGTATTTACCCGTGCTGTGATATGGACGCCCTGTTCCTGCATGGCGGTTTCTGAAATTTGATTCCTCCGGCCATCCGACTCCAGGAAAATGCCAACATGTCCGGCAGCGGCGGAAATCAGTTGTGTTGGAGAACCGGCAAACAGGATATGGCCGTGATTGATTACCACAAGCTGATCGCATACCGACTGCACATCTTCGATGATATGCGTGGACAGCAGTACCAGGCGGTTCTGTGCTGTCCTGGAGAACAGATTCCGAAAATGGATCCGCTCTTCGGGATCCAGGCCAACCGTCGGCTCGTCAAAAATCAGAAAAGGCGGATTTCCAAGCAAAGCCTGAGCAATTCCCACGCGCTGGCGCTGCCCTCCCGATAAGGTGCGTATACCCGCCTTTGCTTTTTCTTCCAGATGAACCGCCCGGATCGCTTCACGGACAGAGGCTTTTGGTGAGGACAACCCTTTGAGGGCAGCCATGTAGTCCAGAAATTGTGTTACGGTAAGTTCGTCAAAAAGCCCAAAATCCTGAGGGAGATAGCCAAGCTGCGCTTTTAGGAGCCTGGCGGATCCGGCAAGGGGGGAACCGTTTACGAGAATGGTTCCGGAAGTGGGTAACAATGCGGCCGCAAGCAGCTTCATTAAGGTGGACTTTCCGGCGCCGTTGGGCCCCAGAAGGCCAACCAGGCTGGGGGAACGAAGAGACAGGGATAGCTCCTTTAACGCCTGCTTCCCGTTGGGATAGATCATACTGACATGCTGAATGTTCATTTCCATCATCGAGATATCCTTTCTGTTTGAGATTATGTGTAGGATATCAGTGGGATATGGAGGGAATTTGAAGGCAATATGTGTTTTTCATGAAGAAAGAAGAGCGGCATCAGGCGGAAGGAAAGCGTACGGTGGCACGGACTCCTTTTTCGGTATTTTCAACGCTGCAGGAGGCATGATGCTGTTCTAAGATCGAACGAACCAGATAGAGTCCCAGACCGCTGCCGCCTGTGTTTCGGTTCCGGGACCCCTCTTCTCGATAAAAGGCTTCAAACAGATGGGGAAGTGCGTTTTCATGGATATGGACGTCGGTATTGTCCACAACAAAGCAGGGACAGCCTTGTTTCATGCCGCACCATACGCGGATAGAAGCGCCTTCTGGGGAGTATCGGATTGCATTGGAGAGCAGGTTTTCAATGACTCTTCCCAGCAGGATAGGATCCCCCGTTACGAGGATGTCCGGAAGCAGACAAGAGCGCAGTTTTTGGCTGCGCTGCTCCAGCAATTCTGTAACTTTGATAAGCTGCTGTTCAATCAGGCCGGACAACTCCAGGCTTTCCCGGCGGATGACGGCTTTTCCGGCTTCCATGCGGGAGATTTCCAGCATCTCCTGAATCAGCTTTTCCATCCGGCCTGTAACCTGAAGGGAACGCAGCAGATATTTGTCCCGATCCCGATATACATCGATTCCTTCCAGCATACCGGTTAATTGGCCTTTCAGGATGGTAACCGGTGTTTTCAATTCGTGGGAGGCTGCTGAGAAAAAAGACATCCTCTGCCTGTCAAGCTCCCGTTCCCGTTCCACTTCTTTCTGCAGGGCTCGGTTGGCTGCTTCAAGTTCTGTAAGGGCTGCGGACAGACGCCGCGCCATTTGATTCAGGCTGCGGCTTAAGGCGCCGATTTCATCCCGTCTGGTTTCCTGACATTGCCAGTTGAAGTCCAGCTGTGCCATGTTCTGTGCGATGCCGCTGATACGGACGATTGGACGTGTGATGTACCTGGAGTAGAGCAATGCGCATAACAGTGAAAAGGCAAGCAGCACCAGCAGAATCCATGGGGCCATCTGATTCAGCGCCCGGACCGCCAGATTTTCTTCCTCGGCATAAGGGGTCACATAGAGCGAATAGCTGTCCGCCTGATCGGCGAAGGATACCTCTGCAAATATAGTGTATGTCTGCGTGGCAGTAATGGCTGTAACAGACTGTGTGTCGGTATCCTCCTCTACCTGAACGAGCCAGGAAGAGGAAGAGTCAGCGGCCTGCCCGTCTTTTTCCTTCTGTACCGATCTAAGAGACAGTTTGGAACCTGTTTCGGCCAATGTACCGTCCGGGGCCAACAGTAAAACATCTGACCTGGAAGAACGGATGAACGAATCAATGAGGGGGCCGCTTGCTTCCAGGCTGCTTTCCTTTAGCAAAGATACGAGAGAATCCACCTGCTTTTGAAGCCCATTATTTATTACGGAAGTATAGGTGCTCGGTGTGGCCCAGGCGATCAGGCCAAAGGTGGCGGCACCGGATCCAAGCAGGATCAGTGCGGTGAGCACGAAAATACGGGCGGTAAGGCTTTCAAGAAAGCGTTTTCGCAACACGATATCCCACCCCCCTTATTGTTTCGATATAATCCCGGTTCAGCTTATGACGAAGATTTTTAATATGGCTGTCCACAACGCGTTCATCTCCGTAAAAATCATATCCCCACAACTTGGCCAAAAGCATCTGGCGGGTAAATACACGGCCGGGAGCGGACAGAAAAGTATATAACAATTCAAATTCCTTGGCAGTTAGATCCAAAGGATGATCCGATAGGACAGCCTCTCTCGTATCCGGATCAAGGATCAGATCACGGTAGCAGAGGCGGGTTTCCTGTTCAGACCCCGCACTCCTGCGCAGGATGAGCCGGATTTTTTCTAAAAGAATGGGTATGGAAAAGGGCTTGGTGATATAGTCGTCCGCGTCCAGGCCCAATCCATGGAGTTGATGTTCCTCCGCATCCAGGGCGGTGAGCATTAGAATTGGGATCTGGGATTGGCTGCGGATTCTTTTGCATATCTCAAAACCATCCATCCCGGGAAGCATGATATCGAGCAGAATCAGATCAAAAGAGCCTTCCTGAAACAAAGCCAAAGCAGCCGTGCCGTCTCCGGCAGCAACAGGGGAATATCCGGCACTCCTAAGATAGGCGCACAGCAATTCCTGGATATCCGGTTCATCTTCTACAACTAAAATACGTTTCATAATCAATCACCCCTTGCAGGATAGCATAGAATTATGAATTTTTGATGGAGATGTTGCTGTTCATGATCTCTATCCGTGGTTGGGCGGGATGGAGGAGGGGGAACAAACACATGCCTAAAAAGCATTTAATTTTATGAAAAGCAAGTATTAGACATAGAATTTGCTGGTTTTTATAATGCAAGTGTAGTCGGAAAAATTCTTTTTCACTTCATTTGCTTTTGCGGAGATAGGGAGGGGAAAAGAGTCTAAAGGAGGCATAACTCATATGAAACGGTTAGCAGCACTTTTTTTGGCGGCAGCCCTTAGCCTCTCGTTGGCAGCGTGCCAAGGGCGCTCAGACTACCTTTAAAAACGGAGACATTACTTACTGTGAAGCATATCATAACATGGCGGTTTTTTATGCGCAGACGGATGATCCCACCCTTTCCGTAGAGGTAATTCCTATCGGCAAGGTAACTTCTGATCTGTCAGTTTTTGAAGAACTGCCCCACAATGTGGATGTTACGTTTGCTCTGGCCGAATAATCGAAGAAGAGAAAGGATTGTAGGTAAATAAATCTGCCGAATGGCGTACATGCCCGGCTCCTTCCGGACAACGGTATCCATTCATATAAGAGTAATAAGCCCTGGGTATATACTCCAAAACTTATTGAAACTTCTGTCACCTGTGCGGAATTACTATAATAAAGCCAGAACAAAAAGTTGCGGGAAAAGGCCTGCAGAGCCGAAAAAGTAAGGAGAGATACCCTATGAAACGGATAGCGTCTATTTTGATAGGCATCGTTCTGCTGTGTACGCTTGCAGCATGCACAAGCGGAGCTGAATCCTCTGAACCGGCAGCATCCGAAGCGGATATGTCGGGTGAGGATATGGAGGAAGCAAACGCAGTAGAAGCAAATAAGGAAGGAGAAAATACAGAAGAAGCGGCTGTGGAAGAGACAGGAACAGGAGAGGCAGAAACAGCGGAAACGCAGAATGATTCCAGCGCCGACGAGCAGACGGGCGGCTCCAACATTCTCATCGCTTATTTCACCATGCCGGAAGATGTGGATACTTCAGGGGTGGATGCGATCGCGGGCGCCAGCATCGTTGTGAGAGATGGAGAAGCCGTGGGCAATGTGGAGTACATGGCGAATGTGATAGCGGAAACGGTCGGCGCAGACCTGTTTCGGATAGAGACGGTGCAGCAGTATCCGTTGGAGCACGAAGCCCTGGTAGATCAGGCTGCCCAGGAACAGGATGCGGATGCACGGCCGGAGCTTGCCACCCATATAGAAAATCTGGAACAGTACGATACCATTTTCCTTGGATATCCGAACTGGTGGGGGGATATGCCGCAGGCGCTTTATACCTTCCTGGAAGAATATGATTTCTCAGGAAAAACGATCATACCGTTCTGCCCGCATGGCGGAAGCGGCTTCTCCAGAACGGAAAGCACGATTGCTGAGCTGCAGCCTGATGCGACGGTGAGTGAGGAAGGCCTTGCCATTTCCAGGAATAACGTGGCCGGAAGCGCAGAACAGGTAGCGGACTGGGCGAACAGCCTGGGGCTGTAGGAGGCGGAAGGGATGAAACGGATTTCTGTAAGTATCTTGGCCGCAGTTCTTGCAATTTTTCTGGCAGCATGCCAGAGTGCAGGGGATACAGCCGGGCAGGAAGGTGCGCGAACGGGAAGCCATATCGCGATTGTGTATGATTCCACAGAGGATGAGGCCGTAGAACGGGCGGCCGAGTTGTTTGGCGAGACGCTGGACGGCGCTCTGTTTTCTATAGAAGGGGGAGCGGAGGAAGACTTTGCTCCCTATGAATTCATTCTGTTGGGCTTTAGGGCCCAAAATAATAGATTGCCGGATGGAGTGCAGGAATTCCTGGGAGATCATGATTTTGGCGCCAAAACGGTGATCCCCTTTGTTACGGGAAGCGGGAATGATTCTGCTGGAATTCTGTCAGCCATATCACAGCTCCAGCCGGGGGCATTGATGCCGGATGACGCCCTGTTATTTTCCCAGGAGGTTGGGGAAGGAGAACTTGCCGAGTGGGCTCTTGGCCTGGGACTTCTGGAAGAGGATGCGGTCCCGGAAAGCGGGGAGGGCAATACGGTGGCTACGGCCGTCGTGACGCCGCAGGAACAGCAGATCCTGTATCTTTGGGAGCCGGATAACGTGCCTGCGACCACGGAATATACGGTAAATAACGGAGGATATTTTGACGAACCGGATTTCAGGCCTACCATTACCAGTTATCCCGTGCCGGAGGGAACGCAGATAAAAGGAGCGGTGCTCATCTGTGCGGGAGGTGCGTTCCAGTTTCGGAGTGATGAAAATGAAGGCGAGCCTGTAGCGGAAGCGCTGAGCGAACGAGGATATCAAAGCTTTGTCGTGGACTATCGGCTGCGCCCTTATACCCAGCAGGAAGGCGCGCTGGATCTGGCAAGAGCGGTACGGTTTGTCCGTTCTCATGCACAGGAATATGGGATTGATGAAGCGGATATTGCGGTGATGGGCTTTTCTGCCGGAGGGATTCTGAGCGGCGAGATGCTGCTGCATTATGACGGTCAGACAGACGGCACTGCGCTGGATCCGGAATATGTGCCGGATGCGCTGGATCAAATTTCTGCGGATGCCGCAGCCTGCGGGATGATTTACTCCTTCTATGGACGGTTGAGCGTGGGGACCACGGACGTGGAGCTGCTGCGCAGCGGAGACCTTCCCCCCACCTTTTACTGTTATGGAACCCGCGATCCCTTTTATGACCAATTTTTAGCCAATGCCAGCGCGGCGGAAGAAGCAGGCGTAGAAGTGGAGCGGCTGCAGCTGGACGGCATGCCTCATGGTTTCGGCGCCAGAGGGGACTGGATCCCTGTTTATGACGAGTGGCTGGCAGGAATTTTTGAAAGATAGGAAGATAATTGAAAAGAGACAGCCGTTTGCAGCGCAGAGACGGAGCGTGACAAGCGGCAACGGCAGAGCCTGTACCAGCGCGGTATCCGCAGGCTTTGCTTGGGAAGGGGCTGCGCAGAATGGAGGAAGAAATGAAACAGATGAAGGGTGTGGTCATTACCGGGAAAAATACGTTGGCCATCAGTGAGAACTGTCCTCTACCGGAAGAGATCTGCCCCACAGGCGCGCTGATTCGGCCGCTGATCTGGTCTCCCTGTACGAGCGATGCACATCTGTGTGCCACTGGCTGTGCTTCTCTTCCCTATCTGCTGGGCAAAGCGGTGGGGCATGAAATGTGCGGAGAGGTGATTCAGATAGGATCTCAGGTAAGGGATTTCAAACCTGGAGACCGTGTGATCGTCTGCTCGGTTATGCCGGTGTGGAGGAGCCTGGAAGCGCAGGACGGCCATGCCAAGAACCGGCAGGATAATATGTATGCAGGCATTGACTATCCGGATCGGGGAGGTTCCTTCGTGGAACAGTATTATATCAGGGATGCGGATATGAATCTGGCGCATATTCCGGAAGGCGTGACGTTGGAACAGGCGGTGATGGTTCCGGATATGATGTGTACCGCTTTTGAGGGCGTACAGGCGCTGAATCTGAAGTTCGGACAGTCTGTTGCGGTATTGGGCGTGGGACAGGTGGGTCTGATGGCGGTTCGTGCTGCGGTGCTTCAGGGAGCGGGCAATATTTTTGCCATCGGGTCCAGGCAGGTATGCTTTGATGTGGCAAAAGAATACGGAGCGACCCATCTGGTGGACTATCATGCGGAGAATTATATTGAGCAGATTGTGAAAGAAAATGGCGGTCCTGTGGATAATGTGGTTCTGTGCGGAGGAAGTGAACAGGAATTAAGCAAGGGGCTGCAGATGCTGAAAAATGGAGGAACGCTGGTGAACCTGAGCGCTTATTTCGGAAACGCATCCATTCCGATACAGCCTGCGGTATGGGGATTCGGATATGGGGACAAAACCATCAAGGGCGTGGGATGCGGAGGCGGACGGCTGCTGATGAGCAGAATGGCGCAGCTGATTTCCTGCGGCCGGGTGGAGCCGGAGAAGCTGATTACCCACCGGTATCATGGAATGGAAGCGATTCCGGAGGCGATGGAGCTGTTCCTGAACCACGACCGGAGCCTGATTAAGCCGGTAATCTATAATGATTAAGGGAGGAGAAAATGAGAAGAAAACGAAGATATGGGATTTGGCTGGCGTCCGTGCTGACCATCCTTTCCGTACTGGCAGCAGGCTGCGGAAGCAGGACGGATGCGGAAGAAAGCAGGGCTGCGGCAGAAGTCTCCATGGCAGGAGAAGAAGCATCCGCTTCGGGCGCTGCGGCGACGGAAGATGCAGTGCAGGCAGAAAATGCAATGCCTGCAGAAAATGCAATGCAGGCAGAAAATACAATGCCTGCAGAAAATGCGGTTTCGGGGACGGAAGCGTCCGAACCGGCCGCGGCAGCAAGCGGCGGATATATCCTTACGAACGGAGGGGAAGAGATTGCGCTCTCTTCTCTGGAGCATCAGGATGAGGATGCGCAGCCCGAAGTGCTTTTTACCTCTGAGATCAGCCCGGAGGCCATGACGGCCCTCTATGACGCGCTTGGAAAACAGCTGTCCGGCGAGCGGATCGCGGTGAAGCTTTCCACCGGGGAGCCGCCGGCCAGCAATTATCTGGATCCGGCGCTGATCGCTGATCTGGTACATCAGGTAGGCGGGACCATTGTGGAAAATAATACGGCATACGGAGGAAGCCGGGCCAGCACGGCCATGCATTATCAGGTGGCACAGGATCACGGCTTTACGGAGATCGCAGATTTTGTGGTGCTGGACGAGGACGGCTCGGTTAGCCTGCCCGTGGAGGGCGGCACGCAGCTGGAAGAGAATCTGGTGGGAGCCCATTTCCTGGAATATGACGGCTATCTGGTGCTTTCCCATTTCAAGGGCCATGCCATGGCCGGGTTTGGGGGCGCGATCAAGAATATTTCCATTGGAATGGCCTCTCAGGAAGGAAAATGTCTGATTCATACCGCAGGGGAAAGCCATACCAGCCCCTGGGGCGGGCAGCAGGATCCTTTCACAGAGAGCATGGCGGAGGCCGGGAAATCCGTGGTGGACGCCCTGGACGGCAATATTGTGTATATCAGCGTGATGAACCGCCTGTCTGTGGACTGCGACTGTGACGGCAACCCGGCAGAACCGGATATGCATGATATGGGTATCCTGGCATCCACGGATCCGGTGGCCCTGGATCAGGCCTGTGTGGATATGATATATGCGTCCCAGGATGATACCGCATCCCTGATACAGAGAATGGAATCCCGCAATGCCGTGCACGTTCTGGAGCATGGAGAAGAGATCGGGCTTGGAAGCAGAAACTATCGGATGGTAAATATGGATGATTGATATACTGCAAAGGGAATTCGTTTATATCTGGTATTATTTTGACGTACAGCTGCGCCAGATCATCGGATACTGGGCGCTCGGCATTCTGTTGGGTTCCTGCGTGTCGGTTTTTCTGAAAGAGAAAATACACCGCGTGTTTCGGTCCATGGGAGGAAGCCGCCTGGGCATACTGGGAATCGTCCCTGCAAGCCTGCTGGGAATCGCCTCTCCTTTGTGCATGTATGGGACGATTCCCCTGGCGGCGTCCTTTTCGAGAAGCGGCATTCGGGATGAGTGGCTGGCTTCGTTCATGATGTGTTCCATTCTTCTTAATCCCCAGCTGATCGTCTACAGCACTGCGCTTGGAGGCACTGCGCTGGTGGTGCGGATCCTGTCCTGTTTTCTGTGCGGGATCGCGGCGGGACTTTTGATCTGGGCAGTGGGAAGGGGAAAGCCATTTTTTAACTTTGACGGATTTGACGAACCGAAGAACAAGGATACCGCCCCAAATTGGCTGCTTAGGCTGCTCTTTAACATCGGGCGCAATGTGAAGGCTACAGGGCCCTATTTTCTCCTTGGCGTCCTGCTGTCAGCCCTCTTTCAGCGCTATGTGCCGCAGGATTTGATGACGGCTTTCATGGGAGGGAATGAGGCGCTGGGCGTTCTGATGGCGGCGACCATCGGCGTGCCCCTGTACGCCTGCGGAGGCGGAACCATTCCCCTTCTGCAGGCCTGGCTTCTGGACGGCATGAGCATGGGAAGTGCGGCCGCTTTTATGATTACCGGGCCTTCCACTAAGATCACGAATCTGGGAGCCTTGAAGATCGTTCTGGGGCTTCGGAATTTTATCCTTTACCTCGCATTCGTCATGGTGTTTTCCTTTATCACCGGCCTGGTGGTAAATATTCTCGTATGAAAGGCTGATTCGATTGACATAAAAGAGATGGGACAGGCTGCAGCAGGAAGGAAAGAAGGCGTTTTGAATCATGGAAGAACAGTCTGAAAAATATTTGTTTGAAGAGATGCCCGTGCCCAGAGCCGTGGCGACCCTGGCGATCCCAACGGTCATCAGCCAGGTGGTAACCATGATCTACAATCTGGCGGATACCTTTTTTGTCGGACAGATCGGAAACCCTTATATGGTAGCCGCTGTATCCTTGGTATCCCCCTGGTTCAATCTGCTCACCGCGTTGGGAAATCTGTTCGGGTTGGGCGCAAGCAGCTTGATATCGCGGATGCTGGGAGTGAATAACCGCAGGGACATCAAGCATGTCGCCGCGTTTGGCATATGGGGCGGTGCGGCGGTTACGCTGGTATTTGGCCTGGCTACATGGCTGGCCAGGGATGGGCTTCTTCATTTTCTGGGAGCCAGTGCGGATACTTACGGCTATGCGGAAAGCTACCTGTTGTGGGTGGTGGTTCTGGGCGGCGTGCCGACCATGGTAAGCCTGGCGCTTGGCCATCTGCTGCGCAGCGAAGGCCATGCCAGGCAGGCAAGCGCAGGGATGATGTTCGGAGGCATCCTGAATGTGGTGCTGGACCCGATATTGATTTTCGGGTTTTCGATGGATGTGGAGGGGGCGGCTATCGCGACGGCCCTTTCCAATGCCGCGTCGGTGGTTTTCTTTATCTTTCAGTATGTACGCCTTCGGGGGAAAACAGCGGTTTCCCTGAATCCGAAGTACTTCACCTTCCGGTTTGCAGGACCCATTTTTTCAGTGGGCCTAGCATCCGCACTGGCGACCACCCTGGGCAACGCATCCAATATGGTGATGGTGCGTCTGGCTTCCGGCTACGGAGATATTCCGGTGGCGGCCTACGGCATTGTCAAGCGCATTGACCAGTTCCCCCTGAACGTATCCATGGGACTTTGCCAGGGCTTCATGCCGCTGGTGGGATACAATTATGCTTCTGGCAATTACCAGAGAATGCGCAGGGTGTCCGTATTTTCCTGGAAAACGGCGTTGCTGCTGTCCGCCTGCTTTGTGGCGTTCTTCGCCGTGCTGGCGCCTCAGATCCTGCACTTATTCATTCCGGAGGAACAGACCAGCGCGTTGGGAGCGGGATTCCTTCGGATCGCCTGTCTGGCAGTGCCGCTGACCTCTGTGAACTTCCTGATCAGCTATACCCTGCAGGCCATGGGAAAGGGCGTTCAGTCCGCGGCGCTTACCTTCAGCCGTCAGGGACTGCTCAATATCCCGCTTCTGATTTTTATGAACCTGACGGTGGGGCTCTATGGCATGATCTGGACGCAGCTGATCGTGGAGGTCATCATGCTGCCGGTTTCCCTGGGGATGTATGCCCATACCTTCCGGAGCCTGAAACAGTCCGAATGAAGTGAGAAATAAACCTGTATAGAATGAAAAAGCTGCCGGTCAAAGGGCAGCGGAATAGGAGAGATGGATGAATACAAGAAAATTGGGAAAGGATCTGACGGTCTCCGCCGTGGGGTTGGGGTGTATGGGATTTTCCCATGCCTATGGCGCACCCACGGAAGAAAAGGAGACAATCAGCCTGTTGCGGCAGGCGGTGGAGGTGGGGTATACTTTTTTTGATACCGCAGAAGTCTATGGGACGCCTGAAGACCCCCATGTGAATGAGAGACTGGTGGGAGAGGCGCTGGCGCCGTATCGGAATGAGGTGGTCATCGCCACCAAATTCGGCCTGCGATTTGATCTGGAGAGCGGGAAAATCCCATATCCTCTGATTCCGGATTCCAGGCCCGAGACCATACGGAAAGCGGTGGAAGGCTCATTGAAGCGCTTGGGAACGGATCATATCGATCTGTATTTCCAGCATCGGCCTGATCCGGATGTGGAACCGGAGGAAGTGGCCGGCGTCATGGCGGATCTCATCCGGGAAGGAAAGATCACCCATTGGGGCATTTCTGAAGCGAATGAAGCATACCTGCGCCGGGCGCATGCGGTTTGCCCCGTAACAGCGGTGCAGAACCGGTATTCCATGATGGCAAGACATTATGAGAGCTTGTTTCCGGTTTTGGAAGAGCTGGGAATCGGCCTGGTGGCTTTCTCGCCCATGGCGAATGGATTCCTGACCGGAAAATATGGGAAGGATGTGAAGTTCGACGCAAAAAATGATTATCGTGCCAGCATGCCTCAGTTCGCGGCGGAGGCGATTGATGAGAACCGGAATCTGATGGAATTTTTGAAGGAAGAGGCAGAGAAAAAGAACGCTACGCCCTCCCAGATCAGCCTGGCATGGATGTTGTGCAAAAAGCCCTGGATCGTGCCGATCCCAGGCACGCGGAAACCGGAACGTATGGAAGAGAACGCAAAGGCAGCGGATATCCTGCTGTCCGAAGAGGAGGTGCGTGCCATGGATGAGGCGCTGGATCATATGGAGATGTCTGCGGTATTCGGAGGAACCGCACAGGTAAAAAAAGGAGGTAATATCTGATGAGAAAAAATTTTGGCTCAAAGCCCTGGCTGTATCCTCAGCCGGTACTGATTATCGCAACCTATAATGAAGACGGAACGGCGGATGCCATGAACGCCGCCTGGGGCGGTATATATGATACGGATATGGTGATGCTGTGCCTGAGCGCAGGACATAAAACGACCGCCAATATCAAGGCCAGAGGTGCATTTACGGTAAGCTTCGCGGATGCAAGCCATGTAATTCCTTCTGACTATGTGGGAATCGTATCCGCCAATAAGGAGCCTGACAAACTGGCGAAATCCGGATTCCATACGGAGAGGAGCGAATTCGTGGACGCGCCCCTGATTGCCGAACTGCCTGTAGCGATGGAATGCAAGCTGGTCAAGGTCAATGAAGACGGCGTTGTTATCGGCCAGATCGTCAACGTGAGTGCGGATGAGAGCGTTTTGGGAGAAGACGGGAACATTGATCTTGGCAAATTCCGCCCGATTTCCTTTGAACCGGTTCACAGCGCTTACCATGTGCTGGGCGAAAAGGTGGGAAATGCCTTTTCAGACGGTTCCGCGCTGAAATAAGAGAAGAGCGAAAGAAATGTGCTTTCACTCTCCCCGGTTTGGTACGCGTGCCAAAGCGCGCAGATGGGAGTAAAGATGAACAGACCATTTGTTGTATGTCATATTCTGAGTTCCATGGACGGAAAAATTGAGGGCGGCTTTATGGCCCTTCCCGAGGCTGCGGAATGCCTGCAGAAATATGGAGAACTGAGAGGGTACTATGCATGTGATGCGACCCTCTATGGAACGACCACCATGGCCGAGGGATATTCGGACGGACTTGCGCCCGCGCTTTCCGGCCCTGGCCCGGAAGAGGGAATGACGGACTACAAAGCGCCCTCGGATGTGTCGAATTATATTGTATCCCTGGATCCGGAAGGGATCCTGGGCTGGGACAGCGGATATATCGAGAGAAAAGGCCGGCCGAGGGCACATGCGATTGAGGTGCTGACGGATCGGGTAAAGCCGGCCTACCTCTCCTACCTGCGAAATGCGGGTGTCTCCTATATTTTTGCAGGAAAGCAGGAATTGGACTGCGGCCTGGCGCTTCGCAAGCTGAAGGAACAGTTTGGAATCGAACGGCTCATGCTCGCCGGCGGCGGGATCACCAACGCTTCTTTCCTTCAGGAGGATCTGATTGATGAAGTGAGCCTGGTGGTCGCTCCGGTCGCGGCGGGCAATGTCCGGGCGGCTTCGGTCTTTGAACGTGCCGATTTCCTGCCGGAGGGTGCGCCTGCGGCATTTGACCTGAAAGGAGTGGAACGGGTCGGAGCGGCCGGGCTGTGGCTGCAATACGTCAGAAAATAGGAACTGCTGATACAGCGGATAAAAAGAAGAGATAAGCAATAAATGAGGTGCTGCCGCATCTATGATGTTTTTAATCATGGGTTCGGCAGCATTCTTTTTCCGCAAACCACTTTAAAAATTGGCTGTTTCTAAGCCTTGCATGTGGGAGGCCCACCCGCGTGCAAGGCCAAGAAACAGTACAGTTTTCTCGCAGGTTTGCGGAAAAAGAATTCAGCCGAACCCCTCGCCACATAAGCCGGATACCCGTGCTGGGGGAACCAGGTGGCACAACGGGAACAGCGCAAAAGCATTCTTCTGGAAAATGATCATCCTGGAACAGGAATGGAAAGGAGAGAAGAATCTGCATTCCATGTTGGAGACGGCCGGAGAACTGTTGGATATGATTTTTTATTACATAGTAGCAATGCTGATACTGTTGTTGCTGAATGCGCTTTTGTTTCTTTCTCTTACGCGGTGCCGGGTGATTGAGGTGCCCTACAATGAATTTCTGAGCATGTTCCGTTTTTCTTTATTTCCGGTTCGGAATTTGTGGAGATGTTTGTGGGCATAGGTGCGGCGAAAGCCAGGGATCTTTTTAAGCAGGCGAATGAAAAAGCGCCCTGTATTGTATAACAAGATCGCAACGCTGACTGGGGGCCGGGTGGCTGAGGAATTGATCTTTGGAAAAATTCGATATGATGGCGTTGGAAACTGTACAGAATCAGTATCTGGGAGGGGATGCTTCCCTGACCTGTGCGCCTGAAACAGCGGCCCGGATTGATGGCATGGTTGCGGAAGCGATCAGACAGGCACATCAAAAAGCGACGGAAATATTGAAGTCCCATGAGGATATGCTCCATAAGCTGGCCCAATATCTGCTGGAAAAAGAAACCATAACCGGAGAGGAGTTTATGGAAATTCTTCATTCCAACGCAGCATCATAACCGGATAAATTTTTATAGGCCCTTTCCGATTTTATGGAAGATGTTTTGAGGATTGACAAGGTATCCTTTCAGTAACCAGGGCACAAAATTGTGCGTACTTCACAGCAAAAAGGGGCGCTGCTACAATATAATCAAAAAGCGGCGCTGCGGCTTTGCGGCATGAGAAGAATCGCTGCCGGGCGGTGAAGGAAAGAGGTTGGGCAGATGAACCAGGCGGAACGAAGAAGGTTTTTAATTGAGGAACTGTTGAAGGAAAATGCGGCAATGGGAAAGCTGGATATTCCGGAAGAAAGCAGGGAACAGGAGCGGCTTCTGCGCGGATTGATGAATATACGGCCTGCAGGACGGAGCAAAGAAGAATTCCTGCGCGTCCAGGACGCGTATCTGCAGGAAGAGATGGCCAGGAAGGGGATCACAGATCTGGATTCGCTGGTTCCCGTGCGGGACGGACTGTATCTGTGGCAGGGAGATATCACCGCGCTCAGATGTGATGGAATCGTGAATGCGGCGAACAGCGGTATGACGGGCTGTTATATTCCGAACCATCGCTGCATCGATAACTGCATTCACAGTTTTGCGGGCGTCCAGCTGCGGCTGTACTGCGAAGAACTGATGGAACGGCAGGGGCATGAAGAGGAGACCGGACGGGCGAAGATTACGCCTGCCTTTAATCTTCCCTGCAGGTATATTCTGCATACGGTGGGACCGATTATAACGGGAGCGGTGACGGAAGAGGACTGCCGGTTATTGGAAAGCTGCTATCGCTCCTGCCTTGAGCTGGCTGCGGAAAACGGATTGGAAAGCCTGGCCTTTTGCTGCATTTCCACGGGGGAATTTCATTTTCCGAATGAGAAAGCGGCGGTTATCGCGGTGAGAATCGTGGAACGTTTTATGGAACGGAAGACGAGCGTGAAAAAAGTGGTCTTTAATGTGTTCAAAGATTTGGACAGAGATATTTATGCGAAGCTGTTGGATGCGCATTGAAGAAGGATAATTGTGAATCAATCTTCGCAGGAAAATGCCCGTGCAGCCTGCCTGTTGTTGGGACAGGGGGCTGCACGGGCATTTGCGTGTACGGGAAAAACGGGGACAGGTTTCCTGCGCGTAAAAAACAGCCCGAATTCACAATTTGGACACAATTTGCAAACAAAAAGCAAACAAACCTGTTCTATTATATGCTATGCTCTTACCAGGAAACAGGAAAAGAAGCTTTGGACTGCCCTGAGAGGAACGAGCTTGCTGAAATGGAAGGGGGCTTGTCCGAAGAGAACAGATTATGAGGGATAAAAGGAACGGCCGGACATGAATTCCGAAAACAGAACCGCAAAAAACAGAAGATTGAAACTTCCGCCCCTGCGCCTGCGGTATCGTCTGCTTCTTTATTTTGTGACAGCCATATGCGTCGCGCTGTCTTTGATTGAAGTGACATTCCAGTATTTCCCATATGCTGCAGGTATTGCGATATACGGCTTGGCCGCGGTCACGCTCACGGCAAGCTGCTATTATATCATCGTATATCTCAGGCGGGATATTCGGGAGACCATCCGGCCGGCGATTGCATCCAACCCTTATGCAAACCGGGTGACCACCGATTACAGGCTGAGAACCATTCTGTTTGCGGTTCCGGGCATGGTGAGCAATCTCATATTTGCGCTGTTCAATGGAGTGATTGCGGTCACAAGCCGTTCGGCCTGGTTCGGCACGCTGGCAGCTTACTACCTTCTGCTTGGAATGATGCGGGCGGGGGTGGTGATGCAGGAAAGGAAGATCGCGTCGATTCATGATACAAAAGAACGGATGGAGAAAGAGATCCGGGTATACCGGCGAAACAGCACGCTGTTTCTTTTTATGGCGGTTGTCCTGTCGGGGGCGGTGATCCTGCTGCAAAATTCGGAAGGCGGGAAAAACTATCCAGGCTTTATGATCTATGCGGTGGCCGCCTATACCTTTTACAAGATCATCATGTCCACGATCCAGGTGATTAAGGTGGGAAAAAGGAGATCTCCGCTGCTTTCCATCACGAGAAGGATCGGGTATATTGATGCATGCGTCTCCATCCTGACGCTTCAGATAGCGATGTTTGCATCCTTTTCCAGCGGAGAAGAGCAGTTCATAAAGCTGATGAACGGGAGCACGGGAACGGTGGTGTGTCTCATGGTAATCGGGCTTGGAATACAGGGCATCCTCTCTGCCAGGAGACAGAGAGCGGCTTTGAGTGAAAGGAGGTAACCGGTATGGTTCACATACTTGTGGTGGAGGATGATGTGAAATTGAATCAGATCGTCTGCACTTATCTGAATGACAGCGGCTTTGAGGCGAAGGGATGCCTGTCTGCGAGTGAGGCTTATGATGAAATGTATCAGAATATATATGAGCTGATTATTTCCGATATCATGATGCCGGGAATTGATGGATTTGAATTCGCCAGAACGGTCAGAAATGTGAATAAGACCATTCCGATCCTTTTCATGTCCGCGAAGGATGATCTGCCGTCCAAGCAGAAGGGATTCCTGCTCGGCATCGATGATTATATGGTCAAGCCCATAGAACTGGGCGAATTGCTGCTGCGCGTAAGGGCGCTGCTGCGAAGAGCGAATATTGAGATGGAACGCAGGATCACTGTGGGCAATCTGACTCTGGACGCGGATGCAATGAGCGCAGAGATCAACGGAGAAGAAGTGAACCTGACCACCCGGGAGTTTAATATTATATATAAGCTTCTTTCCTATCCGAAGAAGACTTTTTCCAGGGCGCAGCTGATGGATGAATTCTGGGGAGTGGACAGCGATACCAGTCTGCGTGCGGTTGACGTATATGTGACAAAACTGAGGGATAAGCTGTCGGCCTGTGACGGCTTCAAAATTGTAACGGTGAGAGGGCTTGGCTATAAGGCGGTGCTGGTGTGAAATAAACCATCAGGGGTATGTTCACGGCCGAACAAGTTCGGTGGCTATTTGGGCCGGAGCGTCACAAATAGCTTTTCGGCATCGGAGAAATCGCATTCGCGATTTCTCTTCGCTGACGCTCCGGAATGGAGGTTGCTATGAAAAAAGAGAATTCCGGCCCCTATTATGGAAAGGTCAGGGAAAGCCGTTTTCCGGTTTCTCTTTTTATCATCTATCTTGGCGTGCTCTTTCTGATGTCCGGAATTCACACGGGGTTAATCGTGTTCATGAATAAGATGAACTGGAATGAACTGGCACAGACGGCCGTTCCCATGCTCTATTGGGGCATAGTGGCGATGGGGCTGGCCCTGTTCACAAGGAAGAAAATGAAGCATACCTATGAGGAGCCGCTGCATAAAATAGCGGAAGCGACCAGCAAGGTGGCGGGCGGAGACTTTTCGGTATATGTTCCCACACTGCATACGCAGAACAAGTGGGATTATCTGGATGTGATGATTATGGATTTTAATAAGATGGTGGAAGAATTGGGAAGCATCGAAACGCTGAAAACCGATTTTGTCTCCAACGTATCCCACGAAATGAAAACGCCCATCGCGATCATCAAGAATTATGCGGAACTGCTCAAAATAGAGGAACTGCCGGAAGCGCGAAAAAAAGAGTATGCTGAAAATATTGAATCAGCGGCGTCCAGGCTGTCAACCCTGATCGGCAATATTCTCAAACTCAATAAGCTGGAAAACCAGAGGATCACGCCGGAGGTGGAAGCCTATGACGTATGCAGGCAGCTGTGCGAATGCATCCTCTCGTTTGAGGAGGCCTGGGAAGAGAAGGGCATAGAGCTGGATACGCAGATCGAGGATTCCTGCATGGTGAAAGCGGATGAAAGCCTGTTGGAGCTGGTATGGAACAATCTTTTGTCCAATGCGGTCAAGTTCACAGAGCCGGGCGGACAGATCTGTGTGAAACAGGCTTTGGAAGGAAAATATGTGACGGTGGCCATATCGGATACGGGCTGCGGCATGGATGAAGAAGGAATGAAACATATCTTTGATAAGTTCTACCAGGGAGATACTTCCCATGCGAAGGAAGGAAACGGCCTGGGCCTGGCGCTTGTGAAACGGGTGCTGGAATTGCTGGACGGGGATATCCGTGTGACGAGCAGGCCGGGAGAAGGAAGTACCTTTCTGGTGACACTGCTGGCGGCGGAAGAGGAATAGGCCGGAATTGAGGATACGGACGGAGCCGAACGCTCTGACAAGGAGGTAAAGATGCGCGAATCAGACAGAAAAGAATTCGTCAGTTATGAATATAAGGAAGTGTTGGCAGACAGGAGTAAGGCCTCTTTCCTGCTGGATGGCTATGAGAATTTTGGCTGGGAAGCAAGCGGAAAGAGTTTTGAGGAATTCCTGGATAGCACGGATCCGGGAAAGCAGAAAAAGGTGCTTTTGCGGCTGAAGAGAAACAGGAAGCTTGTCAACAGGGTGGAACTGACAAGGCTTCAGAGAAATTATGAAGCCTGCCTCAGCGAGATTGAAACCTTGGAGAAATCCAAAACCTCCGCGGCAACGATGTACGCGTTGATACTGGGAATCGTGGGTACGGCATTTATGGCAGGTTCCACGTTTGCGGTAACGGCATCACCTCCCCATATCCTGTTATGCATTGTGTTGGCGATACCTGGTTTCCTGGGCTGGATTCTTCCCTATTTTGTGTATAAGAAAGTGGTGGAAAAGCAGACGGAGAAGGTGACGCCGCTGATAGAAGAGAAATACGATGAGATCGATTCGATCTGTGAGAGAGGAAATAAACTGTTATATTGATAGAAGAAAGCCGTCCGGAGATGAAAAGCCGGGCGGTTTTTGGTTATCCGCAAAATGACAAAATAACTGTATATAAATGGTAAAATTTTGGGGAGAAAGTGAACAAAAGTAGAAACGGGAAAGCTTGACATCGAAACCGCCTTGAATTACTATGAAAGCAGTAATTTCCGGGTGAAAATGCCCGGGGAGATGAAGAGGTGCCCGCAGACAGCCGGCAAGGCGCTGCGGGATAATAGGGAAAAGGGTGAGAATCCCTTGCGGTCCCGCCGCTGTAACGGAAGAGCTCCGTCGGGAAAGGCCACTGGGAAACCGGGAAGGCAGGACGGGGTGTGGACGCCGAAGCCAGAAGACCTGCCCTTCATTACGGGGAGACCTCAAAACAGAGGCTTCCCGCAACGGTTACGAGCGATGGCCGGATGCAAATGGAAGCTCTTTTGTTACATGTCACACTGTGAACACGCAGTTGCCGTGTGACCGGTAATGTTCCTTTCACGGCAGCGTGCCGGGAGAGGGGCTTCTTTTTGTCGCCGTTCTTTGCTGAGGATAGGAAGATATCTCGCAGAGAAACGGCTTTTTTTAGTCCGCCATTTTTTCCGGCCGTATCCGTGCTGTCCCGGAATTACCGGTCACTGTAAAATGAGGGAAAGCCGGTTGGAGGTCAACCGGCGGAAAGGCGGAAGATGAAAAATAGAATCATTGCTATCCTGTTCAGCTTTATGCTGGCAGCAGGAAGCCTGAGTGCGTGCGCGGGAGCGCAGAATGAGACTGCAAAGACAGAGACGAGCACTGCGGCAGTTCAGAGCCAGGCGGATGAAACCGGGGAGAGCGTTTCCGAAGAAATGGAAACGGCAGCAGCGGAAACGGATGCTGAGGAAGAGACCGGGGAAGGCGGGAATGCGTCAGGAGGAATAACGGAGTTTACGGATTCCTGCGGAACGCAGTTTCAGCTGGAGAAACCGTTGGAACGGATCATTGTGCTGAACAGGCAGACAGCGGAGGCGATTCAGATCCTTCAGGCACAGGATAAGGTGATCGCCACAGGCGATACGACGGTGGAGAATAATCCGTATTTGTTGGATTATCAGGAATTGCCTGATATGGGGGATACCGGAGAGCTGAATATCGAAGCGATCATCAGCCTGCAGCCGGATGCGGTTCTGGTACATACCAACAGGGCTACGGAATTGGAAGATCAGCTGGTGCCCGCCGGGATCGCGGTGATCCGGATGGATAATTATCAGCCGGAAAGATATGATGAGGAAATGCTTCTTTTGGGCCGGATCCTTGGGAAGGAACAGAGGGCGCAGGAGTTCCTGGAATACAAGCATGCGCAGGAGGATATGATCGCGGAAAGGGTGGCACAGATCGGTGAAGATGAGAAGAAAACCGTCATGGCACTTTCCGTCGGTTTTCTGAACAGCGACGGAGGATACCGGATTTTTCCCTGCATGTCGATCGACGGCGAGATGGGAGTGGGAGAAGGATATTCCACAATCCTGGCCGGAGGGCTGGATGCTTCCCCAGAGATTCAGTATGATCCTTCGGTAGGAGATACCACGATCCTGGTGGATGAAGAATATGCGCTTTCCTGCAACCCCCAGGTGCTCACGCTGCATGGAACCTGGCTGGGAGGCTATGACTGTGAGGATGAGACAGAATTTCGCGACGTAATCGACCATATCTATGAAATTTCATCTATCTCCCAGATGGATGCTGGAAAGAACAGGGAAGTCTATATTTTCCATACAGATTTCTTAGGCGCGTCTAAACGCCATATCGGTGTGATGCAGCTGTGCAAGTATCTTTACCCTGAAAAATTCGCTGACCTGGACGTGGAAGGCTATGCCAGGGAGTATTTTGAGAATTGGCTCGGGACCGAATACAAGGGGATCTGGTATTCTGCCGCATAATACCAGATCCCCTTGTATTTT